>Ga0315281_10000297_pt1 | contig 67389 bp, 63 predicted proteins | sample YL17G07_0_MG_FD_204540 | JGI IMG/M metagenome (GOLD analysis project Ga0315281, IMG submission 204540) | Sediment microbial communities from Yellowstone Lake, YNP, Wyoming, USA - YL17G07_0 | ecosystem: Environmental > Aquatic > Freshwater > Lake > Sediment | place: USA: Wyoming | collected...
GCCAACTCCACCGCTCGCTGGCGGAACTCTGCCGGGTATCGCGTGGCCATCCTGGACTCCTTTCTGGGCGACTTCGTCGCCACAGTCTAGGTGTCCGGGAAAGTGGGGTAGGCTCAGATGGCAACAAGCGAACTGCCGTTGTCACAGCAATACTCTTCCTCGCTGCACGAGGCGTATTAGCCAGTCCGCCTTCGACTCTAGTCATCAGGTTCTTGGGCCAACTTGCGATCGAGACGGCCACAACCCCGCACCTTACGGTCTCTGAGGTGGCCTCGTGGCTTGTACGCCTACTTATTGAGCAAATTGCCGCTCCAAGTTGATTCCTGGGTTTCGCAACAACCCTACTACCGCACGACCGTAGACAAGGCCAGTGCGATCTTCCGCTCGATGGTCAAGAATCACCCGTTCGCGGACGGCAACAAGCGCATCGCCGTCGTCATCACCGAGATGTTTCTAAACGAAAACGGGTACGCACTTACTGCGGCCAATGACGAACTGGCCGACTTCACGCTGCTCCTCGCCGCCAGCGATCCCGCCACGCCCGTCGCCGAGGTCGCCGCCTGGTTGCGCCGCAACACGAAACGAAGTGAGGGCCAGTGAGGGGACGCCGCCGCACACTGATCGCGTACGACGAACTCTCGCCGCGGTCCTGTTCGACGTCGGCGGCCCGATCAACACCGAGGTGGCGCCCGAGGCCACGGTCAGCGCCCTCGTCTTCCACCACCCGGACGCGACGTACTTCAGCGGCGGCCCCGCCAACGACGATCCGGTCGCGCCGGACTGATGTCGTCGCAGGGCCGCCGCCTCGCCGGCCCTCGGTCACCGCCGTGGGTGGCGCCCGACCTTGTATGCTGCCACCAGCACAGCGGGGAGAGGAGCGACTTCTCGATGCGAGTGCCCAACGGCTGCATTTCTGTCTGCCTGCTCAGCGCCACCATGGTCGTTACGGCATGTGGGGCCGAATCCCGGCCACAACCGCTCACTCCAACATCGGCTCCAACTTCCGCAAGCACCGCCGCGCCGGTACCCACGCCGCCCGTATCCCCTCCGGAGGCGTCGCCGTCCTTGGGCGACGGTGCGCGCGCAACGGCAACAGCGGAAGCCACAAGCCAGGGGATCTATCGCTACGACGCCGACACCCGCAGATTGACCAGGATCAGCGATGCCGCGGCCTACGAACTCGCGTGGTTGCCCGGGGGTGCGGCACTCTGGTACTCAACCGCCACGCACCCGCTCGATCCGCGAGACTCGACGAGCCGCGACATCCGCCGCCTCGATCTCGCAACGGGATCCGACACCCGCGTGTTCGAGCTCGGCGGGGGCGGCTGGGTAGATCTTGCTCCGGTGGCCGGAGAAGTTGTGTTTGCCCGATTCGTCACCGGAAGCGATTACGAAATCGATCTGTTCGATGAAGGGACCGGCCAGCGGCGAATCGGCGAAGGCTCGAATCTTCGGGTGAGTACCGACGGAGCGCTGCTCGCCTACGTTACCCCGTCGTGCCAGGGCACCCCGACCCTGCGCATTGTTGACCTCGCGCACGGCGACAGATCGATTGCCCTTCCAAGTCTCGCCGCCATCAACATCGCCTGGTTGCCCGACGATCGCCTCGCCGTACGGATTCGCCGGGAGTCAGGGGCATTCAGCTGGGTCGTCGTCAATCCGGCCACGTCGGCGGTAACGCCGCTGACCGACGTCATCGGCGCTGACACGTCGGGTTCCTTCTCGCTGTCGCCCGACGGCAAACATGTTGTTCTCTACGAGGCCGAGCCCGGGCACCGTCTCATCTTGAGAGACATCGCCGCAGGGATCGAAACGACTCTCGACATCCCGGGGAGAGAAGGGATGGGCGACTGGTCGCCCGATTCCAGTCGTTTCGTACTGCTTGGCGAACAAGCCTTGACCATCGTCTCGAGAGAAGGAGCCACGATTGACACCATTCCGTTGCCCGGCGGCAAGGGTCCGGGCTACTACGTCTGGTCACCTCAATGGTCACCGGACGGCAGATCGTTGTTGTTCTCCGTCGCAGAATCCCATCCGGTAGGCGTTTGCGATTGACCTGCGACTCCCGGTTGACACGCCGCGGCCGCCGCTCCTACAATCGCCGCACCACGACGACAGGAGGCGCACGACGATGACCATCCGCATCACGCACCATCGCCCGATAACCACCGCGCCGTCCGTCTCTCGCGCCATCGCCTGACCCGCACCCCGGGCAGCAGATGCAGCGCGCCGCGGACGGTAGTTCCGCGGCGTCTTCGCGTCCGTGCGCGCGCCGTTCGAAAGGTCGTACCTTGGATACCCTCTGCTCGTTGCCGGCCACGCGGCTGGCGCAACTGATTCGTGACCGGCAGGCATCGTCCGTCGAGGTGGTCGACGCGCACCTGCGCCGCATCGACGCCATGAACCCGCGCATCAACGCCGTAGTGCAGTTGCGCGCCGACGCGGCGCTGGAGCAGGCGCGCGCCGCCGATGCCGCGATCGCGCGCGGCGACGCCGTCGGGCCGCTGCACGGCGTGCCCTTCACGGTGAAGGACTGGATCGAGACGTCGGACCTGGTGTGCGCCGCCGGGTTCGAGGAGCGCCGCGGCTACGTGCCGAAGCACGATGCCACCGCCGTCGCGCGGATGCGTGCCGCGGGCGCGATCCTGCTCGGCAAGACGAACGTCTCGACCGGCGAGCCGGTGTACGCGCGTCCGAACAACCCGCACGATGCGGAGCGGACGCCGGGCCGCAGCAGCGGCGGCGAGGCGGCCATCATCGCCGCCGGCGGCTCGCCGCTCGGGCTCGCGAGCGACTCCGGCGGCAGCATCCGCTGGCCGGCGCACTGCTGCGGCGTCGCGGCCCTCAAGCCGACGAGCGGCCTCGTCCCGAACACCGGCCACTTCCCCCGCATCGGCGCCATGAGCGACCCCCGCACCTCCATCGGGCCGATGGCGCGCCGCGTCGAAGACCTGGCGCTCGCGCTGTCGCTCATCGCCGGCGTCGACTGGCGCGATGCCGGCGTCGTGCCGATGCCCGTCGGCGACATGGCGGCGGTGGACATCAGGCGTCTGCGCGTGGCGACCTACACGCGCATGCCCGGAGCGTCGCCGACGCTCGAGACCGTGGCCGCGACCGAGGCTGCCGCCCGCGCGCTCGCGACAGCCGGCGCGCACGTCTCGGAGGCGCGGCCGCCGCGCCTCGAGGAGGCGCTGCCGATCACGATGGCGTACTGGAACCGGCCCGAATCGGCGTCGTGGAACCGCTGGGTGCCGTCGAAGGACGCCACGCTGCCGAGCGAGGACGTCGAGCGCCACCTCTTCGAGTGGGACCGCTTCCGCCGCTACATGGCGCTGTTCATGGAGGACTACGACCTCATCGTCTGCCCCGTCGCCGAGGCAGCCGCGCCGCCGCACGGGCCCGTCCCGGTGGAAACCTGGCTCTACACGCTGCCGTACAGCCTCACCGGCCAGCCCGTCGCCGTCACGCAATGCGGCACGTCGGCCGAGGGGCTGCCGATCGGCGTCCAGATCGTCGCGCGGCCGTGGCGGGACGACGTAGCGCTGGCCGCCGCGGCCGTAGTAGAGGCCGCATTCGCAGATGGCTGAGATCCGCGCCGTCCTCTTCGACGTCGGCGGCCCGATCAACACCGAGGTCGAGCACGAGCGCCTCGTCGACGCCGACATCGTCGCCGTCCTCGCCGCCGAGGGCGTCGCCGTCGATGCCACCGCCTATGCCGCCGCGTCCGCGTGGGCGGTCGAGCACTTCGCGCCCGATGCGCACACCGCGATCATCTGGCGCCTCACGGACGGCGACCGCGAGAAGTCGGAGCGGGCGCACCGGGCGATGCTGCAGCTCTCGCACGCCCGCAACACCTTCGAGCTGCGCGAGGGCATCGCCGACGTCATCGCCTGGCTGAGCGGGCGCGGGCTGCGGCTCGGCCTCGCCGCCAACCAGCCGCAGTCGACGCTCGCCGTGCTCGATGCGCACGGCCTCGGCCGCTACTTCCACCACCGCGAGGTCTCCGGCACCCACGGCTACCGCAAGCCCGACGTCCGGCTCTTCCTCCGCTGCTGCGACGACCTGGGCGTCGCGCCGGAAGAGTGCGTCATGGTCGGCGACCGCATCGACAACGACATCGCCCCGGCGCGCCTCCTCGGCATGCGCACCGTGCTCTTCCGCACCGGCCGCCACATCGCGCAGCAGCCCCGTTGCGCCGCCGAGATCCCCGACGCCGAAGTCCGCACCGCCACGGAGCTACGCGCCGCGCTGGCGTCGCCGCTGTGAGCCAAGGATAGGCGCAAGTTCAGCGCGACCTGCCTCCGGCGGCGCGTACCAGAGCGTGTCGAAGGTACCTGGTTTGGCTCCTCGCTAGGGCATCTCATCTGGCTGTACACTGGGGCCATGACTGACGAAGGCAGCGAAGGCATCGCCATCCCGGTACTGTGGGAAGGCCTCGATAGTGCCGAAATTAGCTTTGTCAACCAGATGATCGTCCAACTCGGGCCACCTGGCAACGAAGGCGAGTTCGTCGTTACGCTAGGTCAACTGCATCCGCCCGTCTTGATGGGTGGAGAGGAAGAGAATAAGGCCAGGCTGAAGGCATTGCCATATGTAACGGTGCGTGTCGTCGCCAAGGTAGGTATGCCCGTCGCCCGCGTTCGCGAGCTTCGCGATCTACTCACGCGGATGCTCGACACCTATGAGAGTGCGACGGGCGCGGGATAGAGAGGCACCGATGGACACGGTAACGATAGGTGTCACGCAAGCCGGGATGACCACGCCGATCTATCGCGTTCATGAGAGAGCGACCGCGGGTACCGCTCCTCCGATCACGGCGCGGCAGATCTATGTCCTTCCTGCCTGGCTGAGGCACGGAACGCAGCCGAACTACTGGACCGAAACGTGGTTGCGCAAGGAGCGGCTGGCCGACTGGGACCGAGTTGCCGGTACCGTCTACGAGGCGGACAACATTGAGGATGTGATTCGGCAGTTGGACGAGGCAGCGGATGCCCCTCAAGCCGACTAAGATCGTCTTCGGCAACGAATTCAAGAATTCCTACGCCAAGAAGGGCGCGACCGAGAAGAAGTCGATCAAGCGCGCACTGCGTTTGCTGGCTGAGGACGTCTATTACCCGTCGCTGCGCGTCCACAAGCTGGAGGGTGTGGGCGACATCCGGGGAGCCCACGCGACCGACAACCAGGTGATCAGTTTGACCATAGACGGGTCAGTTGTGCGTCTCCGCACCTGCTGCAACCATCAAGACGTATACAGAAGCCCCTAAAGCACATCGCCCAGCAGCCCCGCTGCGCCGCCGAAGTCCCCGACGCCGAAGTCCGCACCGCCCCGGAGCTGCGCGCCGCGCTGGCGTCGCTGCTGTGAGCCAAGGCCGAACGGGCGGCGCCCGGAGTTGCGGCCCGGCAGCGGCGAAGGTCACCAACGTTGACCGGCTGTTCACTGCCGAGTAACCGGCGCGTAACCTCCGCTCGCTAGTCTCCTGATGTGACCCAGGAGGCACGACATGAGCGATATGACCGACCAGCAGCGCTTCCTTCAACGCCGTTCCCGCCAGGCGAGGCACTTCTTCTGCCGGGTCTGCCTGCAGCGCCCGCCACGACACAGCGGCGGCATCTGCGACCCCTGCATCAGCGCAACCACCCGGCACGACGACCCCCCGCCATCGAGGCCGGCGTCCTCAGGATCGCCCGTTTCCGCCCGCTGACATCGCTCGGCATGCGCGCCGTGCTCTTCCGCACCGGCCGCCACATCGCGCAGCCCCCCTGCGCGGACGCATGATCGCCGGATCGCGCTAGAATCGTGCGTGCGGAGTTCGGCCCCCCGCGATCTCGCCGGGTCCGGATCGACCGCCGTAGCGCCAGAGAGTCGCGCATGACCGAGTTGCGACGAGTACAGCGCCTCTGGACGCACTGGGCCGGCATCTACGACCTTCGCGTCCGCCTCTTCCTGCGCTGGCGCCCCGCCGCGCTCGATACCCTGCGTCTCCACCCCGGAGACACGGTGCTGGACCTGGCGTGCGGCACCGGCCTCAACTTCCCGCACCTGGCCGAGCGCCTCGGCCCGGACGGGCGGAGCGTCGGAGTCGACCTCACGCGCGCCATGCTGCTCCGGGCGCGGCGGAAGCTCGCCTCGCGAAGCGGGACGCGCGTAGCCCTGCTTGAGGGCGATGCCGCGAATCTTCCGTTGGCGAGCGACTCATGCGATGCCGTCCTCTGCTCGTACGGGATGGTGATCATCCCCGACTACCGCCGGGCGCTGGCCGAGGCCGTGCGCGTGCTCAAGCCGGGCGGCCGCCTCGCGCTGCTCGAGCCCCAGCGCGGCTCGGCGCTCTGGGCGAAGGCGGCGACGCCGCTCGTGGCATTCGCCGGCCGTTTCGGCGGCGTCGACCTCGACCGCAGGCCCTGGCAGGAGCTGCCGCATCTCCTGGAAGACGTGTCCCGCCGGGAGCACGCCGGCGGAATCATCTGCATCGCCGCCGGCACGAAGCCGCGACTGCCGTAGCCGCGCGCGGCGGTCGAGCGCACCGTGCTCTTCCGCACGCGCCGCCACATCGCGCAGCAGCCCCGCTGCGCCGTCGAAGTCCCCAACGCCGAAGGGCGACGCGATCACCCACCCGGCATGTGCCGTGTGGCACTGGGACAGCGCTCGACCACATGCGATTCTCGCGGCATTCAGGCCGGTCGTGGGGACGGACGACAGCATGCCCGTTGTCGCACTCAGCACCGCACGGGATAAAGGAGCAGCATGAAGTCGACGCGCATCATGAAGATGCTGGTGTGTGCGGCCGCGCTGGGCGCAGCGGTGCTCGCGCTGGCGGCGTGCGGAGGCAGCGGAGGGTCCGACGACGCCGCCGTCAAGAGCGCATTGAACAACGCGCTCAAGGCCTACCACAATCAGGACTGGCGGACCGCCTACCAGCTCGCCTCGCCGCGCTTTCAATCAACCTGCTCCTACGACCAGTACGTGAAAGCGGTATCGGGCACCGATTTTTCGACGTTGACCATCGACCAGATCAAGGTTCGCCTCGAGGGCGACAAGGCGTATGTGACAGACACCGTGACCATCGACGGTAAGGACGTGAGCATCGCGACCGATAGCTCCCCCGAGGTCTTCGTGAAGATCGACGGCAAGTGGTACGACGACAACAAGGGGAATTCGGGCTGCAGCTGATTCCGAATGGTTCGATGTCCGAGACGCGGCAGTGCTCGGGCGACGACGGTGCTCCACGGCGCCGGCCCGCCACATCGCGCAGCAGCCCCGCTGCGCCGCCGAGATCCCCGACGCCGAAGTCCGCACCGCCGCGGAACTGCACGCCGCGCTGGGGTGGCGGCTGTGACCCGACACGCTTGTGCCAATTCGTTCGCTTAGCTCAGCGCATTTTGGCTCTGAACTTCCCGCCCGGGTTTGGAACGCATACTATCGGCACATGGACGACTGGTTCCAACTGCTTGCGCAGGCGCGCTCTCGCCTGAAGATCACCCAGGCAGATCTCGCCGCGAGGTCGCACGTCTCGTACTCGTCGGTCAAGGCGTACGAGGAGGGCAAGCGCCATCCGTCGCGCCCGTATCTGACTGCGCTGCTCGACGCGCTCAAACTCGACCGCGTCGAGCGCAATCTCATCCTGGCGGCCGCCGGCTATGCAAGCGACGGCATGTCGTTCCGCCCGACCAACGCTGACCTGACCTTCACGGTCGATGAGGCCGCGCGAGAGATCGAGCGTTACCAATGGCCCGCGTTCGTCGTCGATGAGATGATGGGCGTACCGTGCGCCAATCGGATGGCACAGCGGCTCTGGGGCGTCGACCTCGAACGCGAATTCCTCGACCCGACCGAGCGCAACCTGCTCAGCGTCGCCAGCAATCCGCGTTTCGCGCAGCGGTGCGTGAACCTCGACGAGATACTGGCGATCCTGGTGGCCGTGTGGAAAGGCCACCATCGCGGCCCGGAATCCCTCGAAGACCCGAGCCCGTTCTTCGGAGCGATGCTGGAACACCTCCTCGGCGGCGATCCGGCGGTGGTCGGCCGATTCGCCCACGCGTGGCAGACGGGGTCGGGGCGCACCGCCAAGCTGCGCTGGGACTACCCGGTGGTCTGGAACGAACCGAACATCGGCGTCATGCGATTCCACGCCTTCGCGAGCGCCGCCAGTGAACCCGACGGACTGTCGTTCAACGACTGGATCCCCCTCGATCCCGACACCTGGGCGCGGCTGCAACAGCTGCGCCACCGCCCGGAGGCATCACCGGGCGCTTGACGCGATTCGCTCGGTCGGCGCGGATGGGTACAAGATGTACGCCATTCGAGCTTGCACCATAGACTCGACCACAGGACAATCGACTCACCAATCTGCTCCGCATCCGCAACTGATCCGTTCGCAGGGAGAAGGTTCCCGTGCCCAACTTCAAGGCGACTGTCCGGCTCACAGCGCTGGCGTTTGCGCTCGCCTTGGCCCTCGTGGCACTACCGGGGGACCGTCGATCGGCGCAGGCCGCGATCAGGTTGGATAGCGATAGTTCGACGGACAGCCCCGCCCCGGCAGCAGCAACGGGGCTCGTAACCGCGATCAGCGCGGGCGACCAACACACCTGCGCGCTCAAGGACGGGGGCGTCTGGTGCTGGGGGCTAAACGGCGACGGCCAGCTCGGTGACGACAGCAGGACGGATCGCTACGTGCCGGTGAAGGTTTCCGACAGCACGGGCTTCACGAACAGCGGCGTCACCGCGATCAGCGCGGGCTTCTGGCACACGTGTGCGCTGAAGGACGGCAGCGTCTGGTGTTGGGGCTGGAACGTCTCTGGCCAGCTCGGCAACGACAGCACAACTGAGAGCCACGTGCCGGTGAAGGTTTCCGACAGCACGGGCTACACAAACAGCGGCGTGACCGCGATCAGCGGAGGTGAGTGGCACACCTGCGCCGTAAAGGACGGTGGCGCCTGGTGTTGGGGCTACAACACCTTCGGCCAGCTCGGCAACAACAGCACGGTAGACAGCCACGTGCCGGTAGCGGTGTCGGGCCTGGCGAACGGCGTTACCGCGATAGGCGGGGGCGCATCGCACACGTGCGCCCTGAAGGACGGTGCCGCTTGGTGCTGGGGCTTCAACTTCTCCGGCCAGCTTGGGAACAACAGCACGGTGGACAGCGACGCGCCGGTGAAGGTTTCCGACAGCTCCGGCTTCACGAACAGCGGCGTCACCGCGATCAGCGGGGGCGGGGGCCACACGTGTGCCGTGAAGGACGGTGCCGCCTGGTGCTGGGGCGACAATCACATCGCCGGGCAGCTTGGCAACAACAGCTTCACGGATAGCCACGCGCCGGTAGCGGTATGGGGACTGGACAGCGGCGTCAGCGTGATCGACGCGGGCGGCCAGCACACGTGCGCGCTGAAGGGAGGCGGCATCTCGTGTTGGGGCCACGACTGGGCTGGCCAACTCGGCAACAACGACACGGCGCGAAGCCTAGTGCCGGTCGCAGTGTGGGTGCTTGCGAGCGGGGTGACTGCGATCACAGCGGGCAGCAATCACACCTGTGCGATCAGGGACGGTCTTGCTTGGTGCTGGGGCTATAACAGCACCGGTCAGCTAGGCAACAACAGCCAGACGGGCAGCCTGGTGCCGGCGCCGGTCGGCGTTGACACTGACGGCGACGGCATGCCAGACGACTACGAACTTTTGCACCCTTGCTTGAACCCCAACGTCGCCGACGGCGCCATTGATTCGGACGGTGACGGACTCTCAAACTACGACGAGTTCCGGTTTGGGTCAGACCCATGCACCGCGTCTCACCGGAAGGTCATCATCATGCAAGGAATCGACAGCGCGGGTTGGACTAGCACCGACGGCGCGGCACGGTCGTGCGACCACGACGACAGCGCCGCGTTCGCCGGATATCTTAAGCAGCAGCTCGTCGGTTTTGGTGGACTGGCATGGGACGACATCATGATCGCGAGTTGGTCGGGAGACTACTGCGACGCCGGCACAAATCGGTTCCAGCCCGAGTACATCAAGACCGACACCTGTGGCGGAGCCCGTGACGGCGCCGACAAGCTGGCAGACTTGATGGACCGCGCGTTCGCCGCGGATCCTAACGTCGAATTCGACCTCATCGGCCACAGCTTGGGCGGACTCGCCGTGTCGTTCGAGGTGTCGCGTCGGCCCATTGTATTTGTGAAACAGCACATCCACTCTGTGACTACGCTCGATAGCATGGTCTTAGACGGGCAGACACCAAACCCGGATTTCTATCCCCTCCCAGGAGGCACGCAGTGCCTCGCATATCCGCCGTTTCGCACCCAGAGTTGGACGGATATCGCGGGCGAGCCCGAATCTGATGGGCAGCCCTCGATCATCTCCTACATCAACAACTATTCGAGAACCACGGAGATCGCCCCGTTTGTCACTATCAACTCGACGTTTATCGGCGACACGTTGCCCGGCGTCTGGAGGGACATAATCGGGTGCGGCCTCACAATTGACCTCAACCCCCTTGCCCCGAACCACGCGTGTGCGTTTAAGGATGGCAGGTCGATCAATGAGATGCGCCTCGCGATCGGGACGGACCTCTACGACGAATGGCGCCCGATGATAAGCACAGACATGGGCTGGACCCGTGTCTCAGGGAACCCGGGGTACATCGGGCAACGCCTGATGGAAACCACGTTGAACGGGTCGCTCGACTTTACGTTCAGTGGCATCAAGGCGCGATTGATCTACCAAGCACCGAGCGGCGGCTCAGCCACCGTGCAGGTGGATGGCGGATCGACTGATGCTATTCCCGATCCGTGCAAACCGTACGGATATCGCGAAAAGGGCACGAACCCAATCAACCTCTGTGCGTACTCGATAGCAGTGCCAGCCGGGAGCCACACGTTGCACTTGGAGGCCACAGGCACCTTCATTGTCGATGCATTCGAGGTCTATCCGACGCCCTCGTCCATGGCGTCCTCGCTGATCGTACCCGCGTCTGCCGGATCGAACATCCTGAAGATCGATGATGTCTCCGTCTACAGTCTGGCGGATAGGATTCGCATCAACCCCGGGAGCGCTACCCAAGAGGATCGAACAATCATGGGCTTTGGCTCGCTCATCCTGGATTCTCCCCTCCAGTTCGACCACGGCGCGGGCGAGTCTGTTGCGATACTTCCCAACGCGCCTGTTTCCGTCGGCGGCATTGCCGAGCAGCCTGTCGTGACAGCCTTGCCTTTGGTGACCGAGTCAGGTCGCGACTACGCGGCCTACGTCCTCGGCGCGGCCGCCGCGCTTGTGGCAGGACTGGCCGGTGCTGCGGGATGGCAAGTCTGCCGGCGCGCCCCACGCCACAAGTAGGAAGGTAACTGCCATGGGTTCTCTCGGCCGTCTGACCAGACCTGCACTCATCGCATGCGTGACCTTCGCGCTGCTTACGGCGTTGACTGCGTTCGCTGCGTCCGGCGACACCGTCGCCGATCGGGTGTTCGGGCAACCGAACTTCACATCGAATATCGCCAACAACGGGGGGTTGAGCGCGAGCAGTTTGTCTCAACCGTCCGGGGCGGCGATGGATGGTGCCGGCCACCTCTACGTCGCAGATGCGGCAAACAATCGCGTGCTCGAATACGACAGCCCGCTCACGTCGCGCTTGGCGAACCGTGTCTTTGGGCAGCCGGACTTCACGACGAATGACATCAACCACGGCGGCGTCAGCGCGAGCAGCCTGAACAATCCATTCGGCGTCGCACTGGACGGCGCTGGCCACCTCTACGTCGCAGACGCAGCAAACCATCGCGTGCTCGAATACGACAGTCCGCTATCGTCGCAGTCCGCGACACGCGTGTTCGGACAGGGTGGTAGCTTCACGACTAACACGGCCAACAACGGTGGCATCGGCACCGGCAGTTTATCGTCCCCAGGTGCCGTGGCTCTAGACGGCGCGGGCAGACTCTTTGTCAGCGACCAAGACAACAGTCGAGTTCTGGAGTACGACAGCCCGCTCACCTCACAGAGCGCCAACCGCGTATTCGGACAGGCCGGCAGCTTTGCCACTAGCGCCTGCAACGGCGGGGGGTTGAGCGCGAGCGCGCTGTGCCTCCCGGGCGCCGTCGCGCTCGACACGGCCGGCCGTCTGTATGTTGCGGACTTGTGGAACAGCCGCGTGCTGGAATACGACAGCCCTCTCACGTCGCAAAGCGCCAGCCGCGTATTCGGTCAGGCTGGCAGCTTTACCACGGCTGTTATCAACAACGGCGGTGTCAGCGCCAGCAGCTTGAACTTCGCGTTCGGTGTGATGGTAGACGCAGGCGGGCGCCTGTATATCGGCGACACTCAGAACAATCGCGTCTTGGAATATGACAGCCCGCTCACGTCACAGGTGGCGAACCGGGTCTTTGGACAACCGAACTTCACATCGAACACAGCCAACAACGGGGGAGTTGGACCGAGCACACTGAGCTTTCCCGCCGTTCTGGCGACGGGCGGCGGCGGCGACCTCTACGTAGTCGATGCATTCAACCATCGTGTGCTGTCGTACGGCACGTGGTTCTCGGCGGCAAGCATGGCGACGGCGCGCAGCGGACACACGGCCAGCCTGCTCTCGAACGGCAAGGTGGTGGTCGCCGGCGGATTCTCGGGTCCCGGGTCAACCCTTGCGAGCGCGGAGTTGTACGACCCGGCGACCAACGCGTGGTCTGCGGCAGCGAGCATGGCGACCGCGCGTGGCGGCCACACCGCAACGCTGCTCTCGAACGGCAAGCTGCTAGTCGTCGGCGGCTGGAACAACCTCGCGCTCCTTGCAAGCGCCGAGCTATACGACCCGGCCACCAACGCATGGTCTGCCGCATCGAACATGGCGACCGCGCGAAGCGGCCATACGGCCACGTTGCTTTCGAACGGGAAGGTGCTGGTCGCCGGCGGCTGGAACGGCGGCGTGCCCCTTGCGAGCGCCGAGCTATTCGACCCGGCCACCAATACGTGGTCTGCAGCTGTAGGCATGGCGACCGCGCGAAGCAGTCACACGGCGACCCGGCTGTCGAGCGGCAAGGTGCTCATAGCCGGGGGGGACGGTGGCGGCGTTCTTAACTATCTCGCGAGTGCGGTGTTGTACGACGTGACCACGAATACTTGGTCTCTGGCGGCAAACATGGTGAGCGCACGCCGTTCGCATTCTGCAACGCTACTCCCGAACGGAAACATATTGGTTAGCGGCGGTGAAACCCCCATCGGCGGCGGCTTCTACGTCTATTCGCAGAGCTCGGAACTGTACAACCCAGCTGCGAATACATGGTCTACCGCGGCAAGCATGACAACGGGGCGGTCAGGCCACACAGCGACCTTACTGCCCGGAAGCAGAGTGCTGGTTACGGGATCTTACTCATATCTCCGCTCTCCGGCCACGGAGTTGTACGACGCGGCCACAGACACTTGGTCAGCAGCCGGGAGCATGGCAGTCGGCCGCGGAGGCCATACCGCGACGCTCCTGCAAGACGGTCGTGTGTTGGCAGCCGGCGACTGGAACAACGGCGTGCCCCTTTCGAGTGCGGAGTTGTATGGTTCCCAGCTTGCGCCCGTGTCCGTCGGCGGCATCGCCGAACAGCCCGATGTGACGGCCCTGCCATCCCGCACGACGGACTCCTCTGATCGAGCGAGGACTCTCGCGCTCATCGCTGGTGCGACGCTGACCATGGTCACCGCGCTTTGTGTTCACACTTGGCACATGCACCGTAAGCGCGACGCGTCACCGCGATGATCGAGTACAAAGTCCTGCGCGCACGCATACGGACGACGCTGTTCGCATGCGGCTCGCTAATCAGAACCCATCGAGGATCGATCGCGGTCGCGGGCTCGGCAGTACCGGCCGTGGTCGGCTTCCTGCTGCTGACGGCTGGCTCGATCGGTTTCGCACGGCCGCAGGGCAGTGCCGCGGCCGTCCCGGCGGCGGGCCCGCCGCCCGTGATAGACGCACGGATAGTCTGTTCCTTCTCGAATCCCGACGCGGCGGCTGCGCTCGTGCAGGGCGCGGACGGCGGCGCCTCGCTGGTGGTCGGCGGACGCACCTACTGGCTGTTCGGGGACACGCTGCTCCTGCCGCAGTCGGGAGCGCAGATCGAGCAGAACACCATCGCCTGGTCGACCGGCGCACACGCCGGCGGCTGCCCCGCGCTGCAGTACTACGCGCAGAACGGCGTCGCCGTGCCGTTCCTGCCGAAGGACGGCTCGCTGACCGTCTGGCCGGCGGGCGCGTGGGCCGTCGACGATCACTCTTTCGACTTCTACACTGCCTACGTGTACGGATCCGGGCCGTACGCCTACTGGATCGGCGAGGTGGGCGTCGCGCATCTGGACACCGGGGCCATGCAGCCCACCGTCCTCGCGCGCGACCTGTGGGATGCCACGAGCGGCTTCCCCATCCAAGTGATCGGCGCGCAGCCGGTCGATCTGGACGCAAGCGGTCGCCTCCGTGTAGTCCTGCAGACCCAGAGCGGCAGCCAACTCCTGGCGCGCGTCGCGCCAGGGCAGCTATCCGTACCGGGCGCGTACGAGTTCTGGGACGGGACGGGCTGGTCCCGCGCGCCGGCAACAGCGCGCCCGCTCTGGCCGCACGGCCTTCCGGCGGATCCGGTGCAGCGTCTGGCGGCCTTCGAAAACGGCGCCAGCATCACCTACAACGCCGCGCTGCACGAGTACGTCGCGCTCGAGAACGTCGGCATCGACCGGATCGGCGCGCGCACGGCGGACCGTCTCGAGGGGCCGTGGAGCGCGCCCAAGCCGTGGCTCGACTGCTCGGCCATCGCCCAGCCGGCCGTGCCGGTCTGCTACAGCCCGTTTCAGCACCCGGAGCTCTCAAGCGCGGACGGCCGCCGGCTGTTCGTCACGTTCACGCGGCTTGCCAGCTACGACACCGTCGCCTATGAGCTCACGCTCGGCACGGCGATCCACCAGTACCAGGACGCGCACGGCAGCGTCGCGTACGGCGCGGTCGCGCCTGCTGATCACGGGTGGCGCGACCAGGGCATCGCGTTCTATGCGGCCGAGGAGCTGCTCCCGGGGTTCCTGCCGGTCTATCGCTGGCAACGCGGCCGGGACCTCCGCTATGCCGCGACGGCGCCCGCTCCGGACTTCACCCGCAGTACCGCCGCATTCTACGCGCCGGTCAGCGAGACGAGCACCGATGCCATCGTCCGCTACCGCCCCGTCTTCGACTGGTACCGAGGAGCATCGCATCTGCTCGCGCCCGCGGGCGGAGCACCCGTGCCGCCGGGCTACCAAAGGGGAGCGGTGGCGTTCTACGCACCCTAGGCGCATGGAAAGAAGCGAGGGGATTACGTGATGAGATGCCGGACCGCTCTGTTCATCAGCTTGTTGGCAGCAGCATTGATAGTTGGCTGTGGCGGGGGATCATCGCATGTGATGCACGCGCGCATCGCGGCGAACGCTGGCGGCGAACTCGACTTTCCAGGGGGCGCGCGTCTGGTCGTGCCGCCGGGAGCGCTATCGGCCGACACCGACGTCGCAATCGCTAACGTCAAACCGGATGCGGCACATGGGGGTGCTCCCGAAACATTGACCGCGGTGGGGTCGCGGTATGAGATCGACCTTGGGAACCAGCCGCTCCACGTCCCCGCCCGTCTTGAGCTCCCGTTCGGCAACGCGAGCATGCCCGCTGATGCGTCTCCTGACGGCCTGTTCCTGGCGTACTTCGATCCCCAGACGAACGCCTGGACGCCGTCGGGCGGTATCGTCGATGACACGAAGCATGTCGTTGCTACTGAGATAACGCACGCGTCATGGTGGAGCCTGTTCACACAAACCGCCGCGGGGACGCCGCTCTTAGCGTCCGACAGGCGGGCTATCAATCTCCCATCGAACGCAGGCGATCCCGCGGTGCTTTGTCCATATCTCGGCATCGTGAAGTCATCGGGCGGCTCTTATAGTCCCTGCGTCGATCTATCCGACGCCCAACTCGACCCGATCAACCTCGTCTTCTATGGCCTGAGCGAGCAGGAGATCCTGGCCGCCCTGGACGCGGCCGGCTGGACGCCCGGGATCATCTGCCCGGCGCTGAGCGCACTTGAAGGCAATCAGGTCCTATTTGCCGGTGTTGGCAGACCGCAGGTGTTCCCCTTCTCGGATCAGCGCTACCTTGGGGAAAACTGCGCTTCGTCCGCTCTCGCCGGCCAGTATCACGTCCGCCTGTTCCCGGTCCCTAGCAGCAACTGGGTGCTCGCCGGCGTGCACTTCGAGCGGGGCATCCCGCATCAACCGGCCGCGCCGTGGACGCTCGCTGCGGACGCCGCCGCGGGCGCCTTCGGTACGCAGTACCGGGTAGAACCGCATCGGCTGCTACTTCAGCGCGATTGCGCGTTCACGTGCACGTTTCGCGGACTGCCCATGGACGGATGGGTCACGCTCGTCACGCCGAAGGGTTCGGCGTTGTCCCAACCGCTGCTCTTCCTGAGCCCGAACCACGGACCTCCGGGTGCGCGCATCGTGGTGGGCGGGGCCGGCTTCCCGTCGCGTCAACCCGTCACGGTGTACGGTGATGCCGGTCGCACGAACCTGCTGCTGAACACCGTCTCAACGGACGACAACGGCATGTTCCTGTACGTCGGCTTCGTGCCGATGAATGCGCCGGCTGGCACGTATGCGGTCCGGGCGCAGACATCGGATTCCGTCTTCGCGGAAACCTTGTTCACCGTGGAACCCGGCGGCTCGCCGCCACCGACCGCGTCGTCACCGCCGGTGGGCTCGCCGCAGGCAGCCTTCGCCTCGCCGCCGCTGGTTTCTCCGCCTGGGATTGCGTCGCCGCCTCCGGGGCCGATATCGCCGCCTTCAGATCTTCCGCCCGGGGCAATCTCGCCGCCGCCGGCTCCCGCGCCCGTGGTACCGAACTCGCCGCCGCCGGCCCCCACGCCGGTGCCGCCGAGCTCGCCCCCGGGTCTCATCTCGCCGCCGCCGGCCCCCACGCCAGTGCCGCCGAATTCGCCGCCGCAGGCATTGAGGAGTCCGACGCCGGTGTCGCCGCCGGGGCGATAGGGAGGCAGAACCGTAGCCCCGCATTGCGCGAGCAGCGCATTGCGCGAGAGGACGTGCTGTGGGGCGGCAAAATAGGCCCGACCTTGCGTTCGTTCATGCGGCCACCCAATCGTATTCGTGATGGAGTCCGCCGAGCACACTGCGGGCGACGACCCGGCGCCGTGGGCGGTGCAAGCGGCGCACGTTCGTGAAGTCGAGGTGACCTCGCCACGTACTCCAGCACAAGCACGCCCCCCCGTGCGCGTCCCTCGCCCCTTGTGGGAGAGGGGTGCCCGAAGGGCGGGGTGAGGGCCCGTCGTACTTGACAACTTACAACTAACCTGCTTATGCTCTTGCCGGAACAGCCACGCGCGCACGGCTAAGGAGAACCCACTCTAATCAAGGAGGTTCACCGTGTCCAAGCGCAGCCCCGCACCCCGTACCGCCGCCACCGCCTTCAACGCACTCCGCCACGGCCTCACCTCCGATGCGCCCGTCATCCCCGGCGTCGAGTCGTACGAGGCGTGGGAGGCGCACCGCCAGGCCGTCGTCGCCGACCTCTCTCCGCAGGACGCCATGGAGTCCACCCTCGCCGACCGCATCGCCCGCCTCCTGTGGCGGCTGCGGCGCGTCGACCGCTACGAGTGCGCCACCATCGACGTCGGCCGCGGCCGCGTCGAGTTCGACTTCGCCCGGCTCCAGGCCGGCGCCGGCGAGCCGCCCTCCGTCGAGGAAGCGAAGCTGCGCTCGGAAGACGCCCGCCGCTGCCTCGACATCATCGATACCCTCCTCGACGCGCCGCCGTCCACGCCGCTCGCCAGCGTAGATGCCGAAGCCATCCTCGAAGACCTCGCCGACAACGCCGATGTCACGATCGAGGACTACCTCGACGGCATCGCCGAGGCCGAGCGCCCGGGCGACTGGACCTTCGGTCGCCTGGTCGCCGTCCTCGAAGCGCTCTCCGCCCGCGACGGCGACGTCTTCGAAGACATGCTCGCGGAGACCGCCGGGCGCGCCCGCGTCATCGTCGCCGGCTGGCAACTCAAGGTCGCCCGCTTCGGCGAGGAGATCGACCGCATGTACCAGGAGCGCCTCCTCCCCGACGCCCCCACCCTCGATCGCATCATCCGCTACGAGGCCAATCTCAACCGCATGCTCTACCAGGCCATGAATCAGCTCGAAGCCACCCAGTCGCGACGGGCCGGCGCCCCCACGCCCCTCCACCGCGTCCAGGCCTTCGGCCTTCCAGGAGGCTGAAATTACGAAACAAGGGCACTCCCAGCTTCAATTCGCAGAACATAACGAAGGCAGCGCGCCGAAAACTCCCGAAACGGCGTGCCGGAATCGTCTCGCTGCACCCGCTCCCGCCCTACTTTGCGTCCCCTCGCCCCTTGTGGGAGAGGGGCGCCCGAAGGGCGGGGTGAGGGCCGCCGCAGGCGCCCGTAAGGCGTACAATGTCCCTGCGGCGCGCCGCCGGCTGGGCGCCGCAAGAAATAGAACATCCGTACTTGACAGCGGGCGGGCCCGGCCCTATCATAGCCCGGCAGTTAGCCCATTTGTTCTAACGCTCTGGCAGGAGGCTCCCCCGCAATGGCACGCAACACCGAAAAGTCCGCACAACGCGACCGCTCCAGCGAGATGAGCGACGCAAAGAAGGACCAGGCCCTCAAGGACACCCTCGCCGACATCGAGAAGCGCTACGGCCACGGCGCCATCATGAAGCTCGGCGACGCCACCAACTTCGAGGTCGAGGTCATCTCCACCGGCTCCCTCGCCCTCGATATGGCCCTCGGCGTCAGCGGCCTCCCCCGCGGCCGCATCACCGAAATCTACGGCCCCGAGGGCGCCGGCAAGTCCACCCTCGCCTACCACGTCGTCGCCTCCGCCCAGCGCCTGGGCGGCGTCGCCGCCTACATCGATGTCGAGCACGCGCTCGACAAGGACCACGCCGAGTCCTGCGGCATCAACGTCGCCGAGCTCCTCATCTCCCAGCCCGACACCGGCGAGCAGGCGCTCGAGATCTGCGACGCGCTCGTCCGCAGCAACGCCGTCGACGTCATCGTCGTCGATAGCGTCGCCGCGCTCGTGCCGCGCGCCGAAATCGAGGGCGAGATGGGCGACTCGCTGCCTGGCCTCCAGGCGCGGCTCATGTCGCAGGCGCTCCGCAAGCTCACCGCGGTCATCTCCAAGTCGCGCGCCAGCGTCATCTTCATCAACCAGCTCCGCGAGAAGATCGGCGTCGTCTTCGGCAACCCGGAGGTCACCCCCGGCGGCCGTGCGCTCAAGTTCTACAGCTCCGTCCGCATCGAGCTGCGCCGCGCCGAAACCCTGAAGCAGGGCACCGACATCATCGGCAACCGCGTGCGCGCCAAGATCGTCAAGAACAAGGTCGCCGCGCCGTTCCGCACCGCCGAGTTCGACATCCTCTTCAGCGGCAAGCACCGCGGCATCAGCCGCGAGGGCGACATCGTGGACCTGGGCGTCGACGGCAACATCCTCAAGAAGATGGGCGCCTTCTTCAGCTACGGCGAGCTGCGCCTCGGCCAGGGCCGCGAGGCCGCCAAGGAGTACCTGCGCCAGAACCCGGAGATCGCGCACGAGATCGAGAACCTGATCGTCACCGCCGCGCCCGCCGCCCGCGCCGAGGCCAGCCGCAACGGCCACGGCCCCGCCGTCGCCGAGCTGGAGCCGGAGGAGTAGCATCGAGGCTCCGCGCCGCTCGATGATCATCACCTCAATCGAACGCACCCCGAAGCGCCGCGGCCGCGTCGACGTCTACGTCGACGGGGTCGCCGCCTTCGAGGTCGCGGGCGCCACCGCCACGGCCCAGGGGCTCCGCCCCGGCGAGCCCATCGACCGCGCCCGCATCGACGCCATCGTAGCCGCCGATCGGCGCCGCCTCGCGCTCGATACCGCCGTCGCGATGCTGGCGCGCCGCCCCCGCAGCGAGCGCGACGTCCGCCAGCGCCTCGCGCGCGCCCGCTTCGACGAGGCGCTCGTCGACGACACGCTCCGCCGCCTCCGCGACGCCAAGCTGCTCGACGACGCCGACTACGCCCGCGCCTACACCGAGACCCGCGACCGCACCAGCCCGCGCGGCCGCCGACTCATCGTGCAGGAGCTGCGCGCCAGCGGCGTCACGCTCGACATCGCCCGCGACGCCGCCACGGCCGTCTCCGACGCGGAGGCCGCGTACCGCCTGGCCGCGCGCCGCCTCCGCGCGCTCGCCGCGCTCGACTACCGCGCCTTCCGCGACCGCCTCGGCGGCTACCTGCAGCGCCGCGGATTCGACTGGGAGACCTGCCGCGCCACCGTCGCCCGCTGCTGGGCCGAACTCGGCCGCGACGACGCCGAGTTCGACGGCGAAGCCGGCGCCTGAGCTGCGCCGCCTCGCCTCGCTCTTGCTCCTCCGCTACCCTGCCCGGGTGAAGCCACGCCGCGCCGCCGTCGCCTCCGCGCTGCTCGCGCTCGCCGCCCTCGCGCTGGCGTGCGGCAGCGGCTCCGCCCCCACGACGAAGACGCTGCCGACGCCCGGCGCCGCATCCACCACGGGCGCCGCCACCCGGCCCGCGACCAGCGCCGCCACGCGCTCTGCGCCCGCGACGTCGGCCGCCACGCCCGCGCGCCCGGGCAGGCCCGGCACACTGCTCCAGGTGAGCCAGCCGGGCGTGTTCGAGTACCAGATCGGCTCCGCCACGACGAAGCAGATCATCACCCCGTCGCCCGAAGGCGCGTACCTGATGGACCCCGCCCTCTCCGCCGACGCCTCGACGCTCGCCTACGTCTCGCAGCCGCCGCCGAAGGTGCAGGGCAAGCAGTACGACGCCGGCTCCGACCTCTGGCTCGCGAACCGCGACGGCTCCAATCCGCACGCCGTCTTCACGCACGACACGCCCAACCAGCTCGTCCGCTTCCCCAAGTGGCAGGACGCCGGCCACGTCCTCGCCATCGTGCAGGAATTCACGCTCCAGAACGGCGCGACAAGCATCGAGTACTGGCTGGAGCGCATCGACGTCGCGACCGGCGCTCGCACGAAGGTGCTGAAGGACGTGCTCGCCTTCGGCATTGCGCCGGATGGCAAGCACGTGGTCTACGCGCAGCTCGCGCCGCAGACCGGCGAGACGCTGATGATCGCCGACCTCGCCGGCGGCGCCGCCACGACGCTCGTCGGCGTGGACCAGAACCTCGCGCCGTTCAACTTCCCCACGTACTCGCACGACGGCGCCACCATCGCCTTCGCCTCCGCCGACCAGACCGGCGCGCGCGCCGCCCCGCCCGGCGTCACCTTCGCGTCGTTCGCCCCCGCCGCGCGGCTGCTCGACGGGCTCCCGGAGGACATCTGGACGGTGAGCGCGGCCGGTGGCGCGCCCGTCCGCGTCGCCGACATCAAGGAAGACGTGCCGTCGCTGACGTGGAGCGGCGATGACCAGCACCTCTACGTCTACGGCTCCGTCGCCCTGTACGACGTGAACCTCAAGAGCGGCGCCGTCAACCACATCGGCGAGGGCGCGTACCACGGCCAGGTGATCTGGGCGCCGTGACGCCGCTGCGATTCGTGGTCGCCCCGCAGGAGTTCAAGGGCTCGCTCACGGCCGCGCAGGCCGCCGCGGCCATCGCCGCCGGCATCCGCGACGCGCTGCCGGACGCCGCGCTCGATATCGCGCCGATGTCCGACGGCGGCGCGGGGCTCGTCGACGCCCTGCTGTCCGCCCACGGCGGCCGCCGTATCGAGACGCCGGTGCACGACCCGCTGATGCGCCCCGTCAGGGCGGTCTGGGCGCTGCTCGCGGACGGCTCTGCCGCCATCGAGATGGCCGCCGCGTCCGGCCTCGTGCTGCTCGCCCCCGGCGAACGCAACCCGCTCGCCGCCACCACCTTCGGCACCGGCGAGCTGATCCGCGCCGCGCTCGCCTACGGCTGCCGCGAGCTGATCGTCGGCGTCGGCGGCAGCGCCACCGTCGACGGCGGCGCCGGCGCCATGCAGGCGCTCGGCGCGCACCTCCGCGACGCAGCCGGCGACGATCTGCCGCCGGGCGGCGGCCCGCTCGCGCGCCTCGCGTCGATCGACCTCTCCGCCCGCGACCACCGGCTCGCCGGCGCGTGCATCCGGGTCGCCAGCGACGTCACGAACACGCTCTGCGGCCCCCAGGGCGCCGCCGCGATCTTCGGCCCGCAGAAGGGCGCCACGCCCGAGACGGTGCCCGTGCTCGAAGCAGCACTGCGCCACCTCGCCGCGATCGCCCTGCGCGACACAGGCATCGACCTGCTACCGGTCGCTGGCGGCGGCGCGGCCGGCGGCCTCGGCGCGGGGCTCATACTGGTCGCCGGCGCGACGATCGAACCCGGTTTCCCGCTGGTCGCGGCCGCAGCGCACCTCGGCGAGCGCATCGCCGCCGCCGACTGCGTGATCACCGGCGAAGGCAGACTCGACGCGCAAACGGCGTTCGGCAAGACTGCAAGCGGCGTCGCCGCGCTGGCGCGCGCGCACGACCGCCGCGTCGGCGTCGTCGCCGGCCTCGTCGAAGGCCAACCGCCGGACTACGACGTCATCGAGCAGGCCACGCCGCCCGGCACCCCGCCCGAAGCCGCCATGCGCGACGCCGCCGCGCTCGTCCGCGCCGCCGCCGCGCGCGCCGCCCGCGCGCTCGCTACTTGATCGCCAGCGCGTTCGGCGGCGAGCCGACGCCGCCCGGCATGTTCAGCGGCGCCGACGTCACCAGGAACTCGTAGACGCCGTCCGCCGCGCAGTCCGCCGCCAGCGCGTCCAGCTCCCACATCTCGCCCAGGTTCATCCCGAAGTACGTGATCAGCTGTATGTGCAGGAACCCGCGCTCCGCCGTCGGCGGCCACGACTCCACCGCGATCACGTCGGTCGCCACGGCGGCCACGTGCTGGTCCCAGAGGTACGCCGCCATCTCGGGGCCGGACAGCAGCCCCGGCGCGACCAGATGCTCCGCCAGCTCCGTCTGTACGCTCGCGGGCTGCGCGCGCAACCAGCCCAGCCAGCCCGTGCGAAACAGCAGCAGGTCGCCCGTGCGGATCTCCACGCCCTGCGCCTTGCGACACGCCTCCAGCATCGCAACGTCGATGCCCTGCGAGCTGTGCAGGTCCAGCGGCGTCCCCTGCCGCTCCAGGTAGCGCCCCACGTCCAGCAGCACGCCGCGCGTCGCGATGCCGCGCTCGGCGATGTTCTGGATGCCCAGCACCGTGCTGCCCGGCGCGAGCACCCGGTCGTGCGACACGCCGTTGTAGAAGCCCAGCCCGGGGTGGCACACGTGCCGGTGCCCGTCCCATTGCGTCGATGACTGCGGGCAGAAGTTGTCGATGTACTCGTCGTACGACAGCCGCATGCCGCCGCTGCAGTCGAACATCGTCCGCCGCGGCGCGGCGCGGAACCAGAACAGCGGTCGCTTCGGCTCGTCGAGCGGCGCGTTCAGGCTGAACACCGCGCCCTTCCGCACCAGCGCCGCCGCCTCCGCCGTCTTACGCGGCGTCACGAGATTCCACGTGCCCAGCTCATCGTCGTCGCCGAAGAGCCCCCACGCCGACCCCGCCGGCGCGCCCTCCTTCACCGGCAGCTCGCTGAATGCCGGCAGTCGGTCGATGTCGAACGTCATGCTGATCCCTCCTCGCTGCGTCGCCTGTCCGCCGCCATCCTCGCGCACGTGGCGGCGGCGCGAAAGCCCCGGCCTTGCCCGCCGCGCGGCCGCCGCGCACAATCACCGCGAAGGAGGCGCCATGCCCACGATCCAGACCGTCACCGGCCCCGTCGACAGCGCCGCGCTCGGATTCACGCTGATGCACGAGCACATCTTCGTGCTCTCCGAGGGCGTCATCCCCAACTTCCCGCACCTGTGGGACCGCCAGCAGCGCAAGGCCCAGGCGGTCGCCGCGCTCACCGAGGCGCGCGCGCACGGCGTCACCACCATCGTCGACCTCACCGTGCTCGGCCTGGGCCGCGACGTCGCGTTCGTGCGCGACATCGCCCGCGAGTCCGGCATGCAGGTAATCGTGGCCACCGGCCTCTACACCTACGACGCCCTCCCTCACTACTTCGAGAACCGGGGCGAGGACCACATGGCCGATCTCTTCGTGCGCGACATCGAGACGGGCATCCAGGAGACCGGCGTCCGCGCCGGCATCCTCAAGTGCGCCACCGACGAGCACGGCCTCACCCCCGGCGTCGAGAAGGTGCTCCGCGCCGTCGCGCGCGCCCATCGGCGCACCGGCACGCCAATCTCCACGCACACGCACGCCGCCAGCGAGCAGGGGCTCGCGCAGCAGCGCATCTTCCGCGAAGAGGGCGTGGACCTCTCGCGCTGCGTCATCGGCCACAGCGGCGACTCGGAGGACCTGGCCTACCTCGAGAAGCTGATGGACGCCGGCAGCTTCATCGGCATGGACCGCTTCGGCATCGACACGATCCTCCCGACCGAGAAGCGCGTCGCCGTGATCGCCCAGCTCTGCGCGCGCGGCCGCGCCGACCGCATGGTGCTGGCGCACGACACCTCGTGCTACATCGACTGGTTCGAGCCGGAGATGATCAAGCACGTCGTGCCGCGCTGGAACTTCCTGCACATCCCGAATGACGTGATCCCGGCGCTGCGCCAATCCGGCGTCACGGAGGAGCAGATCCGCACGATGACCGTCGACAACCCGCGCCGCTACTTCGAGCGCCAGGGCGCCTACTAGACGGTTTCGCCAGCGCCGCTGCCCAGCTTCGAGGAGTGGGCAGACCCGGCCCCTGCCTGCAATGCCGCCCGCGGCGGCGGCGTTCTGGAATGCGTGGGGCGACCGCCGACCGGCCCCGCGTTGTGACCGGCATAGGCCACGGCTATAATGCGGCACATTCTCACGGGCCGCCGGCCCATAGGAGCGACGTTGCCGAAGCAGAACCGACCCCTCGTCCGTGATGGCAAGATCCAGCCGCGCCAGAAGCGCACCGACCGCAGCTACCTCAGCGGCGACGCCCCGGCGCCGGCCGACGACGAAACAGCGGCGCCCGAAGAGCTGACTGAAGCCGCGCCCGAAGCGGTCTCGCCCGTCGCCGCGTTCGCGCCCCCGCCGCCCGCCCAGCCCGCGTCACCCGCGCGGCCCGCCCCGTCCGCCAAGCTGCCAACGGCCGTCCGCGCCATCCAGCAGCAGGGCGTCCGCAAGCGCCGCGAGCTCGACGTGCATGCGCTCGCCGTCCGCGACACCCGCTACGCCCTCCACGAGCTGCGGCGCATCGCCGTCCTCGCGAGCGGCGTCGTCGTCACCCTGATCGCCCTCACCTTCTTCCTGCGCTGACGCGCGTCTCCGGGGCGGGATAGCACGAAGGGGCCTTCATCGGCCCCTCGTATCGACATCGCGCCGCGCAACGCCCTACCGCACCCGCCCCACCGCGATGAAGCACGCGAACACCAGCAACACGCAGCTCTGCAGGTCGAATACGAAGCGCGCCGTATAGCCGTCGCCCAGCAGCAGCACGCTTCGCAGCGACCACGCCAGCACCACGCCCGCCAGCGCGATCGCCTGGATCGGCGGCCCGCCCTTGCGGTTCGTCGCCAGCGACACTGACTCGCCGATCGCATAGCCGATCGCCAGCCCCGCCAGCACGCCGTAGAAGACGTACAGCAGCGCGTAGGGGCTGAACCACCACCACGCCACGCCGATCGCCGTGCCGCTCACCGCCGCCGCGCCCGCCGCCCGGATCAGCGTCCCGGCCGCGAGGTTGTACGTCGGGATGCGCCGGACGTTCGCGCACTCGCGGCAGCGCGCGCCCACCGGCGTATAGACGAGGCACCGCGGGCAGATCGCCTTATCGCAGCGGCTGCACGTCAGCTCGGTCTCGATCGTGGGATGCGTCGCGCACTGCATGCGTCAGCGAGCCCTCACAGCTCCAGCCGGTGTCCGGCCGCCGATCACTTCACCAGTTCCCGGTTCGGCAGGGTGCGGGCGTACGCCAGCATCCGCTCGATCGACGAGTCCGGCAGCGGGATGTCGCCCGGCAGCCGTTCGTCGTTCCCGTGGATGCCGTGGTAGTCGCTGCCGCCCAGCGGGATCAGGTCGTACTGCTCCGCCGCGCGGCGCAGCCGCTCCACCGTATCCGGCGGGTAATTCTTGTAGTAGACCTCCATCGCCGCCATCCCGGCTTCCTTCAGCTCCTTCAGGATGGCGTCCAGGTTCTGCAGGTCCGCCGGGTGCGCCATGCACGCCAGGCCGCCGAACTTCACGATGCTCTGCACCGACTCCGCCGGCGTCATCTTGTCGCGCTCCACGTACGCCGGGCCGTTGCGCCCGATCCAGCGGTCGAACGCCTCCGAGATCTGCGAGACGTAGCCCGCCTCGACCAGCGCCTGCGCCACGTGCGGCCGCCCCACCGACGCGTCCCCCGCGATCTCCTGCACCCGCGCCCACTCGATCATGATGCCCATGCCGCGCAGCTTCTCGACGATGCCCTTGCCGCGGCCCAGCCGCCCGTCGCGCAGCTCCGCCAGCGTCGTCTGCAGCGCCTCGTCGTGCGGGCTCAGGTACAGCCCCAGCATGTGCACCTCGGCGCCCTCGATGTCGGTCCCCATCTCCACACCGGGGATCAGGATGTGTCCGGCGTGCTTCGCCGACGCCGCCTCCGCCTCCGCGATGCCCTCCGTGGAGTCGTGGTCCGTCAGCGCGTGGTACACCACGCCCTGGCTCGCCGCCAGATCCACCAGCTGCGTCGGCGTCAGGATGCCGTCCGACGCCGTGCTGTGCGTGTGAAAGTCACCCCTCGCCATGCTGCTCCCACTCCCTGTCCACACGCTCGATCGAGCGCGCCATCCCGGTCGCGTCGTCGATGTCGACGAGCACCGCGTTGAGATTCACGAACCGCGACTTCTCGGCGACGGTGAAGCGCACCGGCATGCCCGTAAGGAACTTGTGCAGCACCGGCTCGATCTCGTTGCCGATCACCGAGTCGCGCGGGCCGCACATGCCCAGGTCGCTCACGTACGCCGTGCCCTTCGTCAGGATGCGCTGATCCGCCGTCGGCACGTGCGTGTGCGTGCCCATCACCGCCGACACGCGGCCGTCGAGGTACCAGCCCATCGCCATCTTCTCGCTCGTCGCCTCGGCGTGGAAGTCGACCAGCACCGGCGTCCCCGGCTCCACCCGCTCCAGCAGCCGGTCCGCCGTCCGGAACGGGTCGTCCAGCTCGAACATGAAGACGCGGCCCATCAGGTTGATCACCGTCAGCGCGCCGACGCGCACCATGCCGCGCCCCGGCGCCGCCTCCGGGTAGTTCGCCGGCCGCAGCACGGGCGCGTCAGTATCGAGATAGGGGATGATGTCCGGCTGCGCCCAGATGTGGTTGCCGGTCGTGATCACGTCCACGCCCGCCGCGAGGATCTCCTTGGCGGTGTTGACCGTGATGCCCTTGCCCGCAGCGGAGTTCTCGCCGTTCGCCACGACGGCGTCGAGCCGCAGCTCGCGCCGCAGCCCCGGTACCAGCGCGCTGATTGCGCGCCGGCCCGGTTTGCCGACGATGTCTCCGATGGCGAGGATTCGCACGGTTCAGCTTACCGCGCGTACTCGCTCGCCCGTGTCTCCCGGACGACCGTCACCTTGATCTGGCCGGGGTACTCCATCGACTCCTCGATCTTCTTGCTGACGTCGCGCGCCAGCCGCATCGAGTCAAGGTCGTCGATCTCGTCCGGCTTCACGATGATCCGGATCTCGCGGCCCGCCTGGATGGCGAACGATTTCTCGACGCCCTTGAAGCTGTTGGCGATGCTCTCCAGCGCCTCCAGCCGCTTGATGTACAGCTCCAGCGTCTCGCGGCGCGCGCCCGGCCGGCTGCCGCTGATGGCGTCCGCCACCTGCACGATCACCGCCTCGGTCGTCTCTACTTCGATCTCTTCGTGGTGCGCCTCAATGCAGTGCACCACCGACGGGTGGACGTTGTACCGCTTCGCCAGCTCCGCGCCGAGCGCCGCGTGCGTCCCCTCGATCTCGTGGTCGATCGCCTTGCCGATGTCGTGCATCAGCGCGCCGCGCCGGCACGTGTTGACGTCCGCGCCGATCTCCTCCGCGATCATCGCTGCGATGAACGCGGACTCGACGGCGTGCTTCAACTGGTTCTGCCCGTACGACGTGCGGTACTTCAGCTTGCCCAGCGTGCGCAGGATCTCCGGGTGCAGCCCGGGGCAGCCTGCCTCGATGGCGGCCTGCTCGCCCGCCGTCTTGATGCTGGCTTCGACCTCGCCGCGCGCCTTCTCGACGACTTCCTCGATGCGGGTCGGGTGGATGCGTCCGTCCAGCACCAGCTTCGTCAGCGCCACGCGGGCGATCTCCCGCCGCACCGGGTCGAACGCCGACAGCGTCACCGCGTCCGGCGTGTCGTCGATGATCAGGTCCACACCGGTCGCCGTCTCGAGCGCCCGGATGTTGCGGCCCTCGCGACCGATAATCCGGCCCTTCATGTCGTCGCTCGGGATCGGCACCACGGAGACGGTCGTCTCGGTCACTACGTCGGCCATCAGCCGCTGCATCGTGGTCGCCAGGATCGAGCGCGAGCGGCGGTCCGCCTCTTCTTTGGCCTCGGCCTCCAGCGTGCGAACCTGGCGGTTGGCCTCTTCGCGGATCTCCTGCTCAAGCTCGCGGAGCAGCAGCTCCTTCGCCTCGGCGCTGGTCATGCCGGAGACGCGCTCAACTTCGGCCAGCTTGGCCTTGCGGAGTTCGTCGATTTCCAGCCGCGCCGTTTCCTGGAGCCGTTCCTTCTCGGTGAAGGCTGTCTCCCGGCGCTCGAGTGAATCTAGCTTGCGATCGAGATTCTCTTCCCTGTTAGCAACACGCTGCTCAAGCCGCAGGATCTCATCCCGGCGTGTCTTTGCCTCTTGTTCGGCCTGAGCTCGGAGTTGAATTGCCTCCTCTTTCGCACCGAGGAGGATCTCCTTTTCCTTTGCCTGTGCATCGACCTGGATGCGGTCGGCGGCCTCGCGCGCCGCCAACTCCAGGTCCCTGGTTCCGCCACGCTTGACCGCGTAGCCGAGAAGAGCCCCGATCGCCAATCCTACGATGACGCCGACAATAGCGGCGCCCAGGATGGCGAACATTGGTAGCCTCTCTTTCCGGTTGTTAACTCCCTCGAACGTAGCTCCTGCACGTTTGCGTAAAGGTTGAGCTACGGGCGCATCATACGCGCGCCCTGATCCGCCGGTCAAGCAATGCCGACCGGCCGGTCACCGCGCTCGGCCCTGCGATTTGTCTCGGAATCTCACCCTCACGCCCCTCTTGACAGCAGTACGAATGTTCTACTATCATCGCCAAGTCAGAACATTTGTACGACATGAGGTCTGTCATGACCCGTCGCGTACGCATCCGCACCATCGTCGTCCCGCGCTCCCGCGCCTGCCCCGATTGCGGCGGCCCGCTCGTCCACGCCGAGGGCTGCGTCACCTGCCCGATCTGCGGCTTCTCCGCCTGCAGCTGACCGCCGGCCGAAGCTGACCGGCGCTCCCGCAAGCCCGCCCGGCAGCGACCCTGCCTCCTGCGGTATATTGCCCGCGATATTGATCGATCGGGCGATCCATATAGCTGCGGAGGCGCTGTGAGCGACAACCCCCAGGACAGGCTCAACCGCATCGTCGTCGTCGTTCTCGCGCTCGCCGGCATCTTCGCCGCCATGGTCGTCGCCCTGCTCGCCTGGGGCGCCCCTGACGAGAGCATCGCCCGCGTCGCCGACCTCGCAGGCTGGCTGGGCCGCCACAACAGCACCGAATCCCGCACGATCGTCGCGCTCTCGTCCGCCGTCGTGGCACTCCTGCTGCTCACGGCGATCATCGTCGAAGTCACGCCGGCCCCGGCCCGCAAGATGCGCCTCCGCAACGTCCGCGCCGGTGAAGCCATCATCACCACGCACGAGATCGCGGCGCGCATCAACGCCGAGGTCGCCGCCGCTCCTCACGTCGCCGCCTGCGACACCTTCATCGCCGCCCACCGCGACCGGGTCGACGTCACGCTCGACCTCCACGTCGAACCCGGCGCGGACCTCGCGCTTACCGCCGACGAAGCCTGCCGCCGGGCACGCTCGCTGATAGAATCAGAGCTGGGCATCGAACTGGCCGCGCCCCCGCGTGCGCGGCTGCACTATCGTGAGCTACGCTTGCTGGGCGCCGCCGATGCGCCGCGCCGGCTCGCACCATCCGGCCGGGAGCGCCCGGCCGCCAATCCCGAGGGGGACCGTGACCAACGAGGAAACTCCGACACACCTGAAGAAGCGCAAGCCTAGGCTCATCGAGCGGCCCGAGCCGGAAGATCTCGTCTCGATCCTGGAAGCCGTCCTCTTCGTCGCCGACGCCCCGATCGAGCTTGCCGCGCTCTCGCGCACGATCAACGCGCCGAAGTCCGAGGTCAGCGACGCGCTCGGCGAGCTGGCGCTGCTGCTGCGCGCGCGCGGCGTACGCCTGCAGCGCACCGGCGACCTCGTGCAGCTCGTCTCCGCGCCGCGCACGGCGCAGTACGTCGAGCGCTTCCTGGGGCTCGAGCATCCGCCGCTCACCAACGCCTCGCTGGAGACGCTGGCGATCATCGCCTACCGCCAGCCGATCACGCGCACCGGCATCGAATCCGTGCGCGGCGTCGACTGCGACGGCCCCATCCGCACGCTGACCGCGCGCGGCCTCATCGAGGAGATCGGGCGCGCGCCCGTGATCGGCCGCCCGACGCTGTTCGGCACCACCGTCCGCTTCCTGGAGTACTTCGGGCTGGAGAAGCCGGACGACCTGCCGCCCCTGCCGCTCACGGAAGCCGCAGAGCCGGAGGAGCTGCCGGAAGAGGCGACGATCTGAACGTCGGCGTCCTGCGCTTCTCGCTCCGCCTGCCCGAGAGCGGCTCGCTCAAGGACAAGCGGCAGGTCGTGCGCTCCGTCGCCCAGCGCGTCCGCAACAAGTTCCAGGTGGCCGTCGCCGAGGTCGCCGACAACGACCTGTGGCAGATCGCCACGATCGGCGTCGCCTGCGTCGCGAACGATGCCCGCCAGTGCGAGCACATCCTGGCCGAGGTCGTCGCCTACGTGCAGGATTCCCGCCTCGACGCAGAGATGTTCGATATCGAGACCGAGGTCATCGGATTCTGAGCGCGGCGCGTCAGCCGACCGGCACCGCCACCGGCGACCCCACCAAGTCGTACGCCAGCGCCTGCGTCACGCGCGCCCGCACGAAGTCGCCGGGGGCGTGCGCGCCTTCCAGCAGCACCAGGCCGTCCACCTCGGGCGCGTCGCGATACGACCGCCCCACGACGAAGCCTGCGGCCACGTCCGAGCGACGGCCCGTGCTCGCCGACTCCACCAGCACGTCGATCTCGCGCCCGACCATCGCCCGGTTCCGGATCAGCGATACCTGCTGCGCCACTTCCATCAGCGCCCGCTGCCGCTTCTTCTTCACGCGCTCCGGCACCGGCCCCGCCTCCTGCGCGGCGGGCGACTCCGACTGCGGCGAGAACGTGAAGCAGCCCACGTGGTCGAACGCCATCTCCCGCACGAAGGCCAGCAATTCGTTGAACTCGGCTTCCGTCTCCCCTGGGTAGCCGACGATGAACGTCGTCCGGATCGCGATGTCCGGCATCACCTCGCGCAGCACCGCCAGCATCTCGCGCACCATCGCCGTGTTGCTCGGCCGCCGCATGCGGCGCAGCACGCTCTCCGCGCCGTGTTGCAGCGGGATGTCGATGTAGCGCGCCACATTCGGCAGTCGCGCCATCGTCTCCGCCAGCCGCCGCGTCACGTGCCCCGGATACGCGTACATGACGCGCAGCCACGGCACCTCCGGCACCGCCTCCGCGATCTGCTCCAGCAGCTCCGGCAGCCCGTCGCGCAGCCCCAGGTCGCGGCCGTAGTCGGTGCTGTCCTGCGCCACCAGCACGATCTCGCGCACGCCCTGCGCCGCGAGCCGCCGCGCCTCCGCCACGATCTCCGCCGCCGGCGAGCTGTGCAGCTTCCCCTTCATCTTCGGGATGATGCAGAACGTGCACGGCGCGTTGCAGCCGTCCGAGATCTTCAGGTAGGCGCTGGGCCGCCGCATGGCCGCCGGCGCCGTCGTCTCCGGCACGTCGTAGCGCTGCGCGTCCAAGATCACCGGCACCACCGTCTGCGCGAAGCGGCCGATCCCGCTCCAATCCTCCGCGCCGAACACCGCGTCGATCTCCGGGATCTCCGCCCGCAGCTCCTCGCCGTGCAGCGCCGTCAGGCACCCCGCCACGACCAGCTGCTGCCCGCGGCGCTTCTCGGCCGCCAGCCCCAGGATCGTATCTACCGACTCCTCCTTCGAGGCGTCGATGAAGCCGCAAGTGTTGACGATGATCACGTCCGCGGCGGCCGGCGCCTCCACCTCGCGGTGGTCGCCGTCGCCCAGCACGCGCGCGATGCGCTCGCTGTCCGCGACATTCTTCGCGCAGCCCAAGGTCACGATGTGATATCGCACGATAGTCATGGTAGCGCATCGGCCCGGCGCCCCCCGGATGAGCTTCAGGGCAATAAGAGAGGGGCCGCGCGCCGCCCCTTCTGCATCAGTCTCCGTGCTTCGGCGCTCGCGCGCCGGTGCTACCCGCCGCCGCGCGGCACCACCAGCGTCACCGACGTGCTCGCCCCGCCCTTCGTGCCGGGTGCGGGATCCTGCGACGCCACGACGCCCGGCTGGCCGCTCACCTTGTCCGTCTCGACCACGACGTAGCTCAGCCCCGCCTGCGTCAGCGCCGCCAGCGCATCGTCAAGCCGCACCGCCGTCAGGTCCGGCACGACGCCCTTCTTGATCTCGCCCAGCGGCTTGCCCAGCGCCGGCGCGGGCCCGCCGCCCGACGCCTCCGGCACGATCGTCGGTAGCGCCACGGTCGTCTTCGTGCTGCCGCTGCCGCTGCTCGACAGGTACAGGAACACGGCCGCGATCAACAGGAACACCAGCACGCCGCCCGCCAGCACCCAGCTCGTCGCGCCGGTCGGAGCAGGCGACTGGATTTCCGGCAGCGGCTTGATCTCCGGCGGCTCCTCGGTCTGCGCCAGGAACTGGCGCATCAGCTCCGCCGGGTTCAGTCCCAGGTACTGCGCGTAGGTGCGAAGGAAGGCGCGGCTGTAGACGGGCGCCGGGAAGACCTTCCAGTCCTCCCGCTCCAGCGCGTCGAGGTATCGCTTGGAGATGCGGGTATCGCGCTCGCAGTCTTCGAGCGTCAGGCCGCGCTGGACCCGTGCCTGGCTGAACGTCTTGCCGAGTTCGGTCATTCGTGCCGCTTCAGATTCGTCGCCCGCCATGATGGGGGGCCTGCACGGAGCGTACCGGACGGCATCTGGGGGGTCAAACGAAAAGTTGCCATACAACTCGCACCCGCACTTCCAGCCGAACCGGCCGCCTTGACGAGCCCTGCCGCAGCCCGTCCGGATCACGGCTCAGCCGATGCCCAACTCGTCCAGCCGGTCGTCGCCGATGCCGAAGTGGTGCGCCAGTTCGTGCAACACCGTCGTACGGATCTCCGCGATCAGCTCCTGCTCGTCGATGAAGTCTTCCTCCAGCGGCTCCTGGTAGATGTGGATGACGTCCGGCACCGCCAGGTGGTAGCCGCTGTCGCGCTCCGTCAGCGGCACGCCCCGGTAGAAGCCGTACATCGATTCGTCCGCCGTCAGGTCTGCGTCCGCGAGGTCCGACGCGCTCGGCCGTCTCTTCACCACGATGTCGAGTTCGTGCAGGTACGCTCGAAAGGGCGGCGGTACGTCCCGCAGCGCCTGCCGCACGAGGCCCACGAAACGCGCGCGCTCCATCGGCCTATCGCGACGCCGGCCAGAGGGTACGATACCCCTCGCCGCCGATCGCGTTCACCATCTCCGCGCGCTCCATGCGGTGCAGGTCGTCCAGCAACGCCTCGCATTCGCGCGCCGCGTCAGCGAAGCCGTTGCCGACGATGCGCTGGACGATCGCGTCCCACACGCCCGACTCGCCGAGGCCGCCGACGTATCGCGGCCACCAGATCGCGCTGATCTTGTTCGGCAGACGGAAGCGCGGCCGCAGGACCTTCAGGCTCTTGAAGCGCTCTTCCGCGCTGTCCACGCGCGGCACGAGCTTCACCATCGGCGGGTCCATCTCGCTGAACCGGTTGTCGATGAGCAGCCGCTCCTGCACCGTCACGAAGCGAAACGCCACGACCTCCGCGTTGCGGACCGTCTCCAGGATGGCGCCGTAGTCAAGGTGGTATGTGTTGTCCATGGCGGACAAGCAACTCCGTCAACAAGGGCCTAGTGTGCGCCCAGTCTAACACGGCCTCCGGCGTCAACCTCGCCGCTTCCGCCTCCCCCGCCGGGCCGCGCGCACGGTACCCTGCACCATGCTGCTCTCGCGCGACCAACTGGCGCGCTACGCCGCCGGCCGCCCCACCGCCGTCACCATCGGCGTCTTCGACGGCGTCCACCGCGGCCACCGCTACCTGATCGACGCGTTGAAGGCGCGCGCCGCCGAGCGCGGCCTCGCCAGCGGCATCGTCACGCTGCACCCGTCACCGGTGCAGGTGCTGCGCCCCGACGTGCGCGTCGCCTACCTCACCAGCCTCGAAGAGCGCGTCGAGCTGCTGCGCGCCACCGGCGTCGACGCCGTCGCGCCGCTCACTTTCACCTCCGAACTCGCGGAGCTGTCGGCGTTCGACTTCCTCCGCATGTTGCGCACGGCGCTGGATATGCGGTTCCTGCTGATGGGCCCCGACAACGCCTTCGGCCGCGGCCGCGAGGGCACGCCGCAGCGATGCGCCGAGATCGGCCAAGAACTGGGATTCGACGTCGAGGTGCTGCAGACGCCGCTCGTCGGTGACGGCGCGCGCGTCAGCGCCACCGCCATCCGTAAGGCGCTTGTCGACGGCGAGATGGAGCTGGCGCAGCGGCTGCTCGGCCGCCCCTACGCGCTCCGCGGCCCCGTCGTGCGCGGCAACGAGCGGGGTCGTGCCATCGGCTTCCCCACCGCCAACATGGCCGTCACGCCCGACCGCGCGCTGCCCGCGTTCGGCGTTTACGTCACCCGCGCGCACGTCGCCGGCGGCACGTACATGGGCGCCACGAACGTCGGCATCAACCCCACGTTCGACGACCCCGTGCCCTCCGTCGAGACCTACATCCTCGACTTCGAGGGCGACCTCTACGGCCGCGAGCTCCGCATCGAGCTGCTGCGCCGCCTGCGCGGCGAGATCAAGTTCAACGGGCTCGAACTGCTCGTCGCGGCCATCGCCGCCGATGTCGAGACGGTCCGCGCCCACTTCGCCGCGCTGGGCTAGCATCCGCCGCGTGGTAATCTGACCCCATGCCGGAGCAGATCTTCGAGAAGACCGTCAGCCTGCCGATGGGGTACGTCGTCACCGCGCGCGCGCGCCCGTCGACCGTGCGCCGCACGGTGCTGCGCCTGCTCCCTTGGGCGATCTATGCCGCGATGCCGAAGGGGCGCCGCGCCGGCATCGCCCTTTCCGTCGCCCGCCGATTCTCCCCGCTCGTCCGCCAGCGCTGAGCGCAGGCACACGCGGCCGCGCGCCGATCCGCGATCGACGCACACTGATCCCTTAACCGTGATCGAGAGGGAACGCTACGCCTCGAAGCGTCGGAAGATCACGGCGGCGTTGTGCCCACCAAGCCCCACCGAGTTCGACAGCGACACCTGCACGTCCGCATGCCGCGCCACGTTCGGCACGTAGTCCAGGTCGCAGTCCGGATCCGGCACTTCGTAGTTGATCGTCGGCGGGATGATCCCCGTGCGCACCGCCTGGATCGCCGCGATCGCCTCCAGTGCGCCCGCGCCGCCCATCAGGTGCCCGTGCATCGACTTCGTCGACGAGATCGCCAGCTTGTACGCGTGCTCGCCGAACGCCAGCTTGATCGCCGCCGTCTCGGCGCGGTCGTTCAGCGGCGTCCCCGTGCCGTGTGGATTGATGTAGCCCACTTCGGCCGGCTCGACGCCGCCCTTCCGCATCGCCTGCGTCATCGCGCGCGCCGAGCCGCGGCCCGACTCCAGCGACGCCACCATGTCGTACGCGTCGTTGCTCGTCGCATAGCCCGCGACCTCGGCGTAGATCTCGGCGCCGCGCGCCTGCGCGTGTTCGAGGCTCTCGAGCACCAGCGCAGCCGCGCCCTGCCCCACGACGAAGCCATCGCGCCGCGCGTCGAACGGCTTGCTCGCCCGCTCCGGGTGCTCCGCGTCGTTCGCCAGCGCCCGCAGCGCGTGGAAGCCCGCCAGCAACACCGGCAGCAGCGGGTTGTCCGTGCCGCCCGCGATGACCGCCTCCGCATCGCCGCGCCGGATCGTCTCCCACGCTTCGCCGATCGCGCCCGTGCCCGTCGAGCACGCCGACGCGATCGCGAAGTTCGGCCCGCACGCGCCCGTCGCGATCGCGACGTGCCCGGACGCCGCGTCCGGCAGCATGTTGCTGATCAGGAACGGGCTCACGCGCCGGTAGCCGCCCTTCTCGAAAATTGCGTTCTGCTGCAGCAGCAGCCCGTAGCCGCCGCCCGCCGACCCGAAGATCACGCCGATCGAATCGCGGTTCGCGTCGTCGATGCGCAGGTCCGCGTCGCGCACGGCCTCCAGCGCAGAGACCACGGCGAACTGGCCGTTCTCGTCCATGCGCCGCAACTCTTTCGTCGGGATCACTTCTTCCGGGTGGAAGTTCTTGACCTCGCCGCCGATCCGCACCTCGAACTCGCTGGTGTCGAACTGCGTCAGCGGCGCGATGCCCGAGCGCCCCTCCGACATCGCCTTCCACGCGTCACGCCAGTTGTTGCCGAGCGGGCACACCGTGCCCATGCCCGTGACGACGACGCGCCGGTTCGGCAGCTGTTCGGGACGGCTCACGTACGCAGAGCCCTGTCCGCACGCGAGGACTTCGCCGCCGCGTCACGCGGCGTGACGATCGACGGCGCTAGCGCCGGCCCTTCGAGGATCAGCTCGTGCCACTGCGACTCGTCGAAGATGTCGATGAACTGCGCGTCCCGGTCGACGCGCCTGCTGATGTTGCCCAGCACGTTGCCCGGGCCCATCTCGAAGAACGCCGAGGCGCCGGCGCGCCGCATCTCCAGGAACGCCCGCATCCAGTTGATCGCGCCGGTCATCTGGTCGCTCAGCTCTTGCCGCACCTCGTCCGCCGTGGTCAGCACCTTTCCGGTCAGGCTCGACACCACAGGCGCCTTCGGATCGCGGAACTCGATGCCGTCGATGAAGCGGCGCAGCTCGTCGCGCGCCTCCGCCATCTTCGGGAAGTGTCCCGGCACCGAGATCGGCAGCTGCACGACGCGCGCGCCGCGCTCCTTCACCATCTCCATCGCGCGGGCAAGCGCCGCCAGTGTGCCGGAGATTACCGTCTGTCCCGGCGCGTTTACCGCCGCGACACCCACGTCGCCGTCGGGTGATGCGCGGTGGCACACGTCCATCACGTCCGCGTCCGTCGGGCCGATGACGCTGGCCATGCCGCCCGGCCGCCGCTTCGACCACTTCGTCATGATCCGACCGCGTTCCCGCACCAGCTTCAGCGCGTCGGCGAACGAAATCGCGTCGGCCGCCGCGACAGCCGAGAACTGCCCGAACGAGTGCCCGGACACGTGCGAGGGCCGGAGCTGGCGGCCCATCTCGGCCGCGCGCTCGCGCAGGTACGCCAGGTACGCCCAGCTCACCGCCAGAATCGCGGGCTGCGTGGTCGTGGTCTTGCGAAGATCCTGCTCGGACCCCTCCATGACGATGCGGTTCACGTCAAGCTTCAGGATGTCGCCGGCCTCGTCGAAGACGGCGCGCGCCGCGGGCGAAAGCCCGGCGACGCGCTTGCCCATGCCCGCATGCTGCGAGCCCTGGCCGGGGAAGATGAATGCGAGTTTGCGCTCGCGCGGCGGGATCTGGTCCATCAAGTCTACGAACGCCTTGTCAACATGCTGCTGGAATCATATCATAGCGCCCGTCTGCCCCGAGCCTCAGGACGCCCGCGCGAGACTCGCCGCCGGCGCCCGCTTGTCCACTTCCGCCCGCCCCGCCGCACGTTCCGCGTTATACTGGCTCGAGTCCGGAGGTACTTTCGTGCGCGGGCGTGACCTGCTCTCCATCGCCGACCTTGGCCCGGACGAGGTCGACCGCATCCTGAAGACGGCGCTCAGCCTCAAACGGGACGGCGGCGGCCACGATCTGCTCGCCAACAAGACGCTCGCGCTTCTCTTCGAGAAGCCGTCGCTACGCACGCGCGTCAGCTTCGACGTCGCCATGCAGGAGCTGGGCGGCCATGCGATCTATCTCAACCAGTCCGAAGTCGGCCTGGGCCAGCGCGAGCCCGTCCACGACGTCGCCCGCGTCCTCAGCCGCTACGTCGACGTCATCGCCGCCCGCACCTACTCGCACAGCACGCTGCTCGACCTGGCGCGCCACGCCGGCGTGCCGATCATCAACGCCCTCTCCGACGAGGAGCATCCCTGCCAGGCGATGGCGGACCTGCTCACCGTCCTCGAGCGTTTCGGCACGCTCCGCGGCGTCCGCCTCGCCTTCGTCGGCGACGGCTTCAACGTCGCCGTCTCGCTCGCCGAAGCAGCGGCGCTCGCCGGCATGAGCTTCGCCATGGCCGCGCCGTCCGGCTACAGCATCCCGGAGCCGACGCTGCGGCTGATCCGCGAGCTTGCCGCGAAGAACGGCGCGCAGATCGACACCTACGACACAGCCGCCGAGGCCGTGCGCGGCGCCGACGTCGTCTACACCGACGTGTGGGCCAGCATGGGCCAGGAGGACACCTACGCCCAGCGCAAGGAGGCCTTCGCCGGCTTCGCCATCACCACGGAGATCATGGCGCTCGCGAAGCCCGGCGCCATCTTCATGCACGACCTGCCAGCGCACCGCGGCGAAGAAGTCATGGACGATGTCATCGAAGGCCCACAGTCCGTCGTCTTCGACCAGGCCGAGAACCGCCTGCACGCGCAGAAAGCGATCCTCGCGCTCACGACGAGCGACCATGACCTGTAGGTCGCCACGAATATGAGCGACCTGGTCAACCTCTTCCGCGACAACTTCGACCAGTTCGACGCCACATCCGCGCTCGATGTCGCGATCATCTCGCTGATCTTCTTCTGGGTGCTGATGCTGCTCCGCGGCACCACCGCCATGACGGTCATGCGCGGCGCCTTCATCGTGCTGATCGCCGCGTTCCTGCTGGGACGCGTCTTCAACCTGCGCGTCCTCAACTTCCTGATCAGCAACTCCTTCACCGGCCTCCTCATCGCCCTGCCCATCATCTTCCAGCCGGAGCTCCGCCGCGCGCTCGAGCGCGTCGGCCGCACCGGCGCGCGCGCGTTCGGCGCCAGCGTCAGCAACCCCGGCACGATTGAGGCCGTCAGCGCCGCCGCCGCCGACATGGCGCGGAACCACGTCGGCGCGCTCATGGTCATCGAGCGCGAGACAGGCCTGCAGGACTACACCGAGCGCGGCGTCCCGATCGACGCCATCCCCTCGCCGGAGCTGCTGCACGGCATCTTCTTTCCGAATTCGCCGCTGCACGACGGCGCGGCCGTGCTGCGCGGCAACCGCGTCGTCGCGGCCGCCGTCACGCTGCCGCTGAGCGACAACACCACCCCGGGCGAACTCGGCACGCGCCACCGGGCCGGCCTCGGCATCACCGAGCGCACCGACGCCGTCTCGGTCATCGTCTCCGAGGAAACCGGGCGCGTCAGCGTCGCCGCGGAAGGCCGCCTCTACACGCGCCTCGATGAGCAGCGCCTGCAGGCGCTCCTGGAGCGGCTGCTCGGCGGCCAGCGGAACGGCGGCACGCCATGACGATGTTCTCGCGGCTGCCCCGCGCCGTCGCCTTCCTCGCGCGTGGCGCGCTCACCTCCGTCTTCGGCAACCTCAGCCTCGCGCTGCTCTCCGTCGCGCTCGGCCTCAGCCTCTGGATCTTCGTCACCGACCGGGAGAACCCCAAGCAGCAGCAGACCTTCAACGGCGCGATCCCGGTGCGCTTCGTCAACGTCCCCACGGACCTCGCCGTCGCCAGCACATCGGAGTCCACCGTCCAGGTGCGCGTCGAGGCGACGAAGAACGACATCGCCAGCCTCGCCGCCGACGACTTCTCCGCCACCGTCGACCTGGGCAGCGCACAGAAGGGACAGAGCACCGTCACCATCTCCGTATCCGCGACCCGCGGCGGCATCAGCGTGATCGGCGTCGTGCCGTCGCGCGTCGACGTCTCGCTCGAAAGCGTCCGCACGAAGACCGTGCCGGTGAAGGTGTCGCTGATCGGTTCGCCTCAGCAGGGCTTCGCCGCCGTACGGCAGAGCAGCGACCCGGAGCAGGCCAGCGTCACCGGCCCCGAGAGCCTCGTCGCGCTCGTCGATTCCGTTGTCGCCGAGGTCAACCTCGTCGGCCAGCGCGTGGACATCACCGACAACGTCGATCTCAAGCCGCGCGACGCCCGCGGCGGCGAGATCAGCCGGGTCAGCGTCAGCCCCCAGCGCGCGAAGGTGAGCGTCCAGCTCGTGCAGAGAGAGTTCAGCCAGCAGTTCGTCGTCAGCCCCAACGTTACGGGCGCGCCCGCCCCCGGCTACAACATCGCCGCCGTCCAGTCCGACCCGCAGCTCATCACCCTCACCGGCCCGCTCGACATCCTCGCGTCGATCGACGCGGTGCGCGGCATCGCCACCGAGGAGATCTCGATCGCCGACGCGCGCGCCGACGTGGTACGATCGGTGCAAGCCGCGCTGCCCGCCGGCGTGCGCGTGCAGGGCTCGCCCACCATCAAGGTCACGATCCAGGTGCGCCCCGCCCGCGGCGAGGCCACCTTCCGCGTCGTGCCGCAGCTCCGCAACGTCGGCGCCGGTCTCGCCGTCACGCAGGCCGAGCCCGTCACGGTCACGCTCTCCGGCGACACACCCACGCTGTCCGCGCTGACGCCGGAAGCGATCACCGTCATCATCGACGCGCAGAATCTTGGCCCCGGCCTCCACGCCGTGCCGCTGCAGGTCACCGCACCCGCCGGCACGACGCTCGTCCGCACAGACCCGCAGGAACTCGGCATCGCCATCACCCAAAGGCAGTGACATGACAACGGATACACAGCGCAAGCCGATCGTCGCCATCGTCGGGCGGCCCAACGTCGGCAAGTCAGCGCTCTTCAACCGCTTCGTCGGCGGCCGCCCCGCCCTCGTCGAGGACGAGGCTGGCACCACCCGCGACCGCATCTACGGCGACGTCCTCTGGCGCAACCGCGAGTTCCGCGTCGTCGACACCGGCGGCCTGGAGCCGGACGTCCCCGGCACCTACACGCCGCTGATCCGCCAGCAGGTGCAGCAGGCGCTCGACGAGGCGCAGATGGTCATCTTCGTCGTCGATACAATCGCCGGCATCACCGCCGCGGACCTCGAGGTCGCCGACTTGCTGCGGCGCACCGCCAAGCCCGTGCTGCTGGTCGCCAACAAGGCCGAGAACCGCGAGCGCGAGGAGGCCGCCGTCGGCTTCTACGAGCTCGCCCTGGGCGAGCCCATCCCGGTCAGCGCCCACCACGGCCACGGCGTAGCGGACGTGCTCGACATGATCTACGACACCCTCCCGCCCGGCGAGAGCGAGGAGGAGCCCGGCGGCCTGCGCCTGGCGATCGTCGGCCGCCCGAACGTCGGCAAGTCGTCGCTGCTCAACGCCGTGCTCGGCGAGGAGCGCGTCATCGTCAGCGATGTCCCCGGCACCACCCGCGACGCGATCGACACCGACTTCACCTTCGCGGGCGAGCCGCTGGTGCTGGTCGATACCGCCGGCCTGCGCCGCCGCGGCGCCATCGAGCCCGGCGTCGAGAAACACTCCACCATGCGCGCCCGCCGCGCACTGGAGCGCGCGCAGGTCGCCCTCTGCGTCTTCGATCTCTCGGAGAGCTTCACCGCGCAGGACGCGCACGTCATCGGCTTCGCGCTCGACGCCGCACGCGGCATCATCGTCGTCGCCAACAAGTGGGACCTCGTCCGCGACAAGGAGTGGACGCAGGAGGACTGGGAGAAGCGCCTCCGCTGGAAGCTCAAGTTCGCGCCGTGGATCTCGATCCGCTTCGTCTCCGCACTCGAGGGCGAGGGCATCACGGAGCTGCTCGCCGAGGCGGTGCGCGTCGGCAAGGAGCGGCAGCGCCACGTCGAGACCGGCCCGCTCAACCAGGCGATCCGCCGCGCCGTCGCGGAGAAGCCCCCGCCCACGCCGTCGAAGGGCAGCCGCATCAAGCTGCTCTACGTCACGCAGGCCGAAGTGGACCCGCCGACGTTCGTCTTCTTCCTGAACGACGCGTCGGCCGTGCACTTCAGCTATCGGCGCTTCATGGAGAACGTCATCCGCCGCAACTTCGGCTTCGAGGGCACCGCGATCAAGCTCGTGTTCCGCGGCCGCAGCGACGAGGTGCAAGACCCCGAGCACGACAAGTACTGATCGCGATCGCTACGCCCGGCCTTCGCCCAGGAACCAGCGGCGCTTCAGCTTCGGCCCGTACGTCAGCCCGAACCGGCTGATCGCCACGTCGCGGATGTGCGCCACCGCCTCCTCCGCGGAGTCGGCGAGCTGCACGATCGCGAGGTCGCGCTCGTCAATCGTCCCCGCCGCCAGCAGCACGTTGCGCAGCACGTCCAGCAGCGGCGACCAGTACTCCCGCCCCACCAGCACGACCGGGAAGTTGCGGATCTTCGCCGTCTGGATCAGCGCCGCCGCCTCGAACACCTCGTCGTACGTGCCGAAGCCGCCCGGCATCGCCACGAACGCGTAGGAGTACTTCACCAGCATCACCTTGCGCACGAAGAAGTGCCGGAACTTCACATTCAGATCGAGGTACGGGTTCGGCTGCTGCTCCTTCGGCAGCTCGATGTTGCAGCCGATCGAGCGCCCGCCCGCGTCCTTCGCGCCGCGGTTCGCCGCTTCCATGATCCCCGGCCCGCCGCCCGTCATCACCGTGAAGCCGGCCTGCGCCAGCTCCGCGCCGATCTCGCGCGCCAGCCGGTAGTAGCGATGGTCCTCCGCGAAGCGCGCCGAGCCGAACACCGTCACGCACGGCCCCACGAAGTGCAGCGCCCGCAGCCCGCGGAACATCTCCCACGCCACGCGGAACAGGAACCGCGCCTCGAACCCGCGCGTCTGCGGCCCGGAGAGGAACCGCCGCTCGTGCAGCCGCCCGTTCCCGTTCCCCTGCTGCACCTGCTCGTCGCTCATGTTGTCCCTCCGGGAGAACCTAGAACCAAGGTGTGATCGCGATAGGTTCTAGGTTCTCAGTTCTTGGTTCTCGGTCCGCTCCACCCGCACCTGGCGATGGCGCGTGCTCTCCGCGTCCTTGTCGCTAATCAGCAGCGCTGCCGCCGCGCCCACGAGCGCCAGCGCCCCACCCACGATGAACCCGTCGTGGAACGCCAGCACCGCGCCGTTCCGCACCGCGGGCGCGCCCAGCGTCGCGCCGTGATGCGCCAGCCGGTTCGTCAGCACCGTCGCCAGCAGCGCCACGCCGAAGCTGGCCGACACTTGCCGTCCGGAGTTGAAGATCGCGCTCGCCCGCCCCGTGTCCTGCGGCCGGATCGTCGCGAACGTCGCCGTCTGCATCGGGATCAGCGACATGCCAAACGACGCGCCGCGCCCCAGCATGATCAGCCGGATCCACCACGCGTTCGTGGTAAGGTCGACCCACGCGAACACGAAGGTCATCGCCGCGATCCCGCCCATGCCGAGCATCATCATCCGCCGCGGGCCGATCCGCTGGTACACGCGCGACGCGAAGGGCATCGCGATGAAGATGCCGATCGCCTGCGGGAACGTCGTCAGCCCCGACTGCAGCGGGCTCATCCCGCGCTCCGCCTGCAGAAACAGCGGCAGCAGGAATAGCGCGCCCTGCATCCCCGCCATCGACACCATTTGCACCGTGTTCGTCGCCGAGAACAGCCGGTTCCGGAACAGCCGCATGTCTAGCATCGGCGCGGCGATCCGCAACTCCACCGCCACCAGCAGCGCCAGCAGCGCGATCCCGCCCAGCCCGAACATCAACACCCGCCCGTCGCCGAAGCCGCGGTGCCCCGCCTCCGCCAGCGCGTACACCACCGAAGCTAGCCCGAAGCCCGACAGCAGGAAGCCCGCGATGTCGAAGCGCCCGGTCGTCGGCTGCTTCTCCTCTTTCAGGAACAGCGCCGCCACGATCAACCCCGCGGCGCCGATCGGCACGTTGATCAGGAAGATCCAGTGCCACGACTGGTACTCCACCAGGTAGCCGCCCAGCACCGGCCCGCTCGCCGGCGCCACCACCGCCGGGATCGAGAGCAGCGCCGACGCCTTCGACCGCTCCACCGGCGGAAACGCGCGGAAGAGCATCGCCGTGCCCACGGGCGTCAGCATGCCGCCGCCGACGCCCTGCAGCAGCCGAAACGCGATGAGCGCGTTCACGTTCCACGCCAGCCCGCACATCAGCGACGACACGGTGAACATCGACAGCGCGAACATGAACACGCGCTTCGTCCCGAAGTGGTCGCCCATCCAGCCGCTGACCGGGATGAAGATCGCCAGGCTCAACAGGTAGCCCGTCACCACCCACTCAATCGTCGTCGTGCTCGCGCCGAAGTCCTTCTGGAGCGTCGGCAGCGCCACGTTCGTGATCGTCATGTCCAACAGGTCCATGAACAGCCCGAACACGAAAATGATCCCGACGATGTACTTGTACTCGAGCTTGCGGAACACCTGGCGTCTCCCATCCAGCGGCCGTGCACGCGGACCGCGCGGGGCGATATCCCGCACGATACAGGATGCGCCGCGCTTCAGGCCCGCCGGGCGCGAGCATGGCGGCCCTGCGCCGTTCGCCCCCAGCCCCTATAATCCCCGCACGTATCCGTTGATGAAGGAGCCACGTACATGCCCGGACCCATGGAAGGCATCAAGGTCGTCGAGATGGGCGTCTGGGTCGCCGGACCCTCCTGCGCCGCCATCCTCTGCGATTGGGGCGCCGACGTCATCAAGCTGGAGCCGCCCACCGGCGACCCGTTCCGCGGCCTCTTCGCCAGCGCGCTCGGCGCGGCCGTTCCGATCAACCCCCCGTTCGAGGTCGACAACCGCGGCAAGCGCAGCGTCTGCCTCGACTTGGCGAACGCCGAGGGCCTCGCCCTCGCCCGTCGCCTGGTGGACGAATGCGACGTCTTCGTCACCAACATGCGCCCGCGCGTCCTCGAACAGTTCGGCATGGGCTACGAGTCCGTCCGCAAGTCCAACCCGCGCATCATCTACGCCCAGCTCACCGGCCAGGGCCCCGACGGCCCCGATGCGAACCGCGCGTCGTACGACATCGGCGGCTTCTGGTCGCGCGCCGGCGTCGGCATGTCGCTAACGCCGCCCAACGGCCCGATCCCCCAGCAGCGCGGCGGCATGGGCGACCACATGACCGGCGTCGCCGCCGCAGGCGCCATCTCCGCCGCCCTCTTCAAGCGCGAGCGCACCGGCCAGGGGCAGCGCGTCGCGGCGTCACTCGTCCGCACCGGCGTCTACATGATGGGCTGGGACTACGCGCTGGAGCTGCGCATGGGCGCGCGCACCACCACCTACGACCGCTTCCACGCGCCGAACCCGATCCTGAACCCCTTCCAGACGCAGGACGGGCGCTGGATCTGGCTGCTGCTGCTCCAGGGCGACCGCCACTGGCCCGACTTGCTGCGCGCGGTCGACCGACTGGACATCCAGAACGACGAGCGCTGGAAGGACATCGCGATCCGGCGCGGCAACGCCGAATCGCTGGTGCAGGAGCTCGACAAGGAGTTCGCGAAGAAGACGATGGAGGAGTGGGGCCCCATCCTCGACGCCCACAACGTCTGGTGGGCGCCCGTCAACACCATCACCCAGGCGATCCAGGATCCCGTCGTGCGGGCGGCCGGCGCCTTCCGCGAGGTCCAGGGCCCGGACGGCCCCGTGCCCACCGTGAACAGCCCCGTCGATTTCTACGGCACGCCGGCCGGCCCGCGCGGCATCGCCCCGGAGCTCGGACAGCACACGGAAGAGGTCTTGCTCGAACTGGGGCACGACTGGGAAGCGATCATCGGCCTGAAGGAGCGCGGCGCGATCCCCTGACGCTGCTCAGCCGGCCGTCGCCACCTCGTGCCCTGTGATCGCCTCGCGGTGCGTGAAGAAGTACAGCAGGCCCGCCGCCACGCCGAACAGGCAGATCGTCGCCTCAATGCCCACCGCCGTCTGCGTGCCCAGGCGCGCCGCCATGACGCCGGTGAGGAAGCCGCCGATCGGCGTCGACCCGGCGAACAGCAGCATATACAGCGCCATCACCCGCCCGCGCAGCCGGTCCGGCGTCGAGAGCTGCAGCGATGTGTTCGCCGTCGCCGCGAACATCGTGTTCGCGACGCCCAGCACCAGCAGGAAGAGCAGCGTCACCAGGAACCACTGGCTCAGCGCCACCAGCCCAAGCAGCGTGCTGAACGCCGCCGCCCCGATGAAGAGCGTCTTCGGCGCGGCGCGCTCCCGGGTCGCCAGCGCCAGCGCCGAGATCAGCGCGCCCGCGCCCACCGCCGCCGTCATGAACCCCAGCCCCACCTCGCCGCGATGCACCACGTACCGCGCCAGCAGCGGCAGCATCACCGTGAAGTTGTAGCCGAACGTCCCGATCACGGCGACGAGGATGATGATCAGCATTACCGCCGGCGTCCGGAACGAATATGCCAGCCCTTCGCGCAGCTCCGCGAGCGGGTTGACCGGCCCCTCCTGCTTCCGCTGGATGTTGAACAGCGCCGACGTGTCCATCATCAGCAGCCCCGCGATCACCGGGATGAAGCTCACGCCGTTCAGCAGGAACGCCATCTTTACGCCGCCCGCCGCGATGACGAAGCCGCCGATCGACGGGCCGATCAGCCGCGCAGCATTGAACATGCCCGAGTTCAGCGCCACCGCGTTCATCAGGTCTTCCTTGCCCACCATCTCCACCACGAACGCCTGCCGCGTCGGCTGCTCGAACGCGTTCGAGAGCCCCAGCACCAGCGCGAGCACGTACACGTGCCACAGCTCGACATGCCCTGACCACACCAACACCGCCAGCGTCAGCGCCTGCGCCATCGCCAGCGCCTGCGTGCAGAGGATGAAGTTCCGCTTCGGCACGCGGTCCGCGATCACGCCCGCGAACAGCACGAAGATCGTGATCGGCAGGAACTGCAGCATCGTCACGGTGCCCAGCGCCACCTTCGAGTTGGTGATCTGCAGCACCAGCCACGCCTGCGCGATCGTCTGCATCCAGGTGCCGCAGAGGGAGATCGTCTGTCCCGTGTAAAAGAGCCGGTAGTTGCGGTTTCTCAGGGCGCGAAACGTGTTGCCGAAGCGCGGCGCGCCCGCGCCGGCATCCGGCTCGATGGCCGCCGTGGGCGGCTCCTCAACGCGAATGGGCCGCCTTCGCGGGAGCGCCCGCATGATCCGCGCCGGGAACCTGCCAGCCACGTCCTGACCTTTCCGTAAGGGGGAGGTTTGCGCCCGATTGTAACATAGCAATCCGGCCCCGCAGCCACCGCTACGCACGCGGCGCGCCGGCTCCGCGCGCATCGCTGCCATGCGACCGGCGCCGCCGCCCGCGCACGCACCATAATCGCGGTCGCGCGATCGCGTCACGCAGCCACGCGCGCCCGCCGCACGACACATCCCACGCGCCACAAAATGCGATCGCGGCGGCGCGCACAACACCACGTGTACCGCTTCTCACAATCCACACGCCTTGACGCGCCGCTTGCGTTTCGCGCTGGACACATCGTGCTAAGATGAATGGACAGACATCGTGTTCAGGAGGGACTCCGCTGGACAGCGACTACCGCATCGACGTCTCAGAGGTCAACCGCAACATCGACGCGGCGGAAGTCGTCGCGCTCTACTTCCCGCTCGTCCGCAAGACCCTGCTCATGGACATGCGCACCAACGACGTCGACGGCGCCATGATCCGCGTCGTGCCCATGGCCAACACACCGGACGAGCGCTTCCAGTCGCTGCTCAAGATGCGCCCGCGCTTCCGCAAGCCCGACAGCATCACGATCATCCCCTGGCCGAAGTACGTCCCCAGCCTCGTCGACCTGGGCATCTGGGATCACATCGTCCGCCGCTTCGCCGACACCGGCTCGGCCGAGATCGTCCGTGAGTGCGACCGCTGCTACGCCGAGTTGGCGAAGCTCGAGCGCGAAGAGGTGCGCCGCGCCATCACCGGCGAGAACTACGAGACCATGTGGGGCCAGCCCGGCGTCTCCGAGGTCGAGGCGCTCGTCTCCGATGACGACGAGGACGATTTCGACGAGGACGACGAAGACGGCGACGAGGACATCTTCAGCGACGAGGACAACTAGCCCGCAGACACGGCAGGACGGATGAAGGGCGCGGCGCATGCCGCGTCCTTCGCTTTACCCCGTCGCGCGCCCCCGCCGGGCTTATCCGCTCACCCCCGTACGCCGTTGATCGCACTGCGCCCGCCCCCGTGGTACGATGCCCCCATCGTAGGGAGGCGCATCGCCCGCATGCAGGCTCGTCACATCGGCAGGCCCAACCCCACGTCGCAGGCGCGGCTCCAACTCGTCCTTCTCTTGCTCGCCGCCTGGGACCTCCTCGCGTTCCTGCTCACCCTCACCAACACGCGCCTGCTCCGGCTCGGCGGCATCGAGGGCATCCTCGGCGCGCGCTCCGTCAGCGGCGCCACCGCCGTACTCGCCATCGCCTACGTCTACGCCGCGCGCAACCCCGTCCGCTACCGCTTCGTGCTCTGGCTCGCGTCGCTCGAGCAGTTCGTCGCCATGTTCGCCTACACCTTCCACTGGGCGCGTGGCGATGCCGGCTTCGCCGAGACCGCCGTGCCCATCGCCGCTGCCGCCGCGTTCCTCGTGTTCCTGCTGATGAACGTGCCGCGGCAGACGGACGCGCTCTGATGTCCCAGCACCCCACGCCGCCGCACGCCGGCGCACCCCAGGTCCGCCGCGACGACGCCGTCGCCGTCATCAGCGCCTACGGCGCCTTCCGCCTGCTGATCATCCTGTTCGCCATCTGGTCGTTCCTCGAAGGCTTCGCGCTCTTCACCGGCAGCTTCTCCGCGCTCACGCTCGGCGGCCAGGACCGTACCGCGGAGCGCATCATCGGCGCGCAGATGATCGTCATGGTCCCCGTCTACGGCCTGCTCGTCTGGCGCCGCGACCGCTATCGCCTCCTCATCTGGGTGCCGTACGGCGCGCAGGTCGCGATCATCCTGCCCACCGCGATCGGCCTGCTCCAGGGCGACACCGACGGCATCCTGATGCTCGTCATCGCCGTCATCTTCTTCGTCATGCTCTTCTACTTCTGGTGGCACAGCCACCCGCTCGACTTCTACCGACCCGAGGACGATCTCGCCGCGGACGAGGAAGACGGCGGCGAGTACGAAGAAGAAGGCGAGGAGCAGGAGGAGGAAGCCGGGGACGGCGGCCCCGGCGGCGTGCCCGGCGCCCGCGCCCCGAACCGCCCGCGCCGCTACCGCCGCCTCCGCAACCGCTGACCGCCGCAGGCTCCATCGATCAATCCATAGCTGGTAGCCGCCGCCCGTGCTATCGTGCCCGCAGGCCGCGGAACCCCATCCGCGGGGTATCCCGGAGCAGATCAGCATGCCGAAGATCAAGGTCGCGTCGCCCGTCGTCGAACTCGATGGCGATGAGATGACCCGCGTCATCTGGGCCCTGATCCGCGAGAAGCTGATCCTCCCCTACCTCGACATCGACCTCAAGTACTACGACCTCGGCATCGAGCACCGCGACGCCACCAGCGACCAGGTCACCGTCGACGCCGCCAATGCCATCAAGCAGTACGGCGTCGGTGTCAAGTGCGCCACCATCACGCCCGACGAGGCCCGCGTCGAAGAGTTCCACCTTAAGCAAATGTGGAAGTCGCCCAACGGCACCATCCGCAACATCCTCGACGGCACCGTCTTCCGCGAGCCGATCGTCTGCCGCAACGTGCCGCGCCTCGTGCCCGGCTGGACGCGGCCCATCGTCATCGCCCGCCACGCCTTCGGCGACCAGTACCGCGCGACCGACTTCGTCGTGCCCGGCCCGGGCGCGCTCACGATCACCTTCACGCCGTCCGACGGCAGCGCGCCGATCCAGCACAAGGTGTTCGACTTCCCCGGCGGCGGCGTCGCGATGGCGATGTACAACCTCGACGACTCGATCCGCAACTTCGCGCGCGCCTGCCTCAGCTTCGGCCTGCAGCGCGGCTACCCCGTCTACCTCAGCACCAAGAACACAATCCTCAAGGCCTACGACGGCCGCTTCAAGGACCTCTTCGCCGAGGTCTACGCCGCCGAGTTCGCGCCGCGCTATGAGGCCGCCGGCATCACTTACGAGCACCGCCTGATCGACGACATGGTTGCCTTCGCGCTCAAGACCTCCGGCGATTTCCTCTGGGCCGCGAAGAACTACGACGGCGACGTCCAGTCCGACAGCATCGCCCAGGGCTTCGGCTCCCTCGGCCTCATGACCTCCGTGCTGCTCTCGCCCGACGGCAAGACGGTCGAGGCCGAGGCGGCGCACGGCACCGTCACGCGCCACTTCCGCCAGCACCAGCAGGGCAAGGAGACGTCCACCAACCCCATCGCGTCGATCTTCGCATGGACGCGCGGGCTCGGCTACCGCGGCGAGTTCGACGGCACGCCCGACGTGACGCGCTTCGCCCGCACGCTCGAGAAGGTGTGTGTGGATACGGTGGAGTCCGGCAGCATGACGAAAGACCTGGCGCTGCTCGTCGGCCCGGACCAGCCCTGGCTCAACACCCAGGCTTTCCTCGACAAGCTCGCCGAGAACCTGCGCGCCGCCCTGGCCGCGTAACCGAGCGCTACCGCCCCGGCAGCGTCACCGGGTGCCGTGTCACGTCGACGCCCGCCTCGCCGAACCGCACGATGTTCACGGTCCGCGCCAGCTCCGGCGACCCCGAGTAGTACGCCGGCACGCGGCCGTCGCCCGCCTCCACCGCCCGGTCCCAGTGCCCCAGCGCGACGTAGTCAGCGCCCGTCTCGGCGATCGCCTCATCGTGGATCAGCCAGCCGCGGTGCGAGTCGTACGGCCCCGTCACCCAGTGCCCGTGCGCGACCACGATGTGCCAGCGCAGCGAGCGAGCGCGCCTCGGCGGCAGCGGCATCATGTCCGCGTACGCCACATGCGCCACGCCTGATACTTCCAACTGCAACTCCTCGAACGCCACCGTCTCGCCCGCGCTGATGCCCAGCACGTGCACGTTCGGCGCGTCGCGCATCGCGTCGCACCGGTACACCGCGTCCGCCGTCGCCGGGTCGTGGTTGCCGGGCAGGATCACGCACGGCATGCCCGCCTCGGACATCATCCGCGCCGCGCCCTCCACAATGTGCGCCGCCGCGCGATGGCTGTCGAAGATATCGCCCGCCAGGATCAGCGCCTGCGCGCTGGCCTCGCCGGACGCGTCCAGCACCGCGCGCAGCGAGGCCAGCTCGCCGCCCCCGTGCGTCCGCCCGCCCAGGTGCAGGTCCGACGTGTGCGCCACGATCAGCTCCGCCGCCGCGTGCCCGTTGCTCCGCTCGTCTCCCACGCCCACATTCTCCCCCGCCCGCCCCGCGAAAGCGCGCGTCTTGACGCACGAGCAAAGAGCGCCGATCCGGCGCCCTCTGCTGTCTGCTGTTTGTCGTTTGTTGTGCGGCCGAAGGCCGCTAGACCTTGTGGCACGCCACCAGGTGGCCGCCGCCCATGTCCCGGAACTCCGGGATCGATGCGCGGCATTCGTCCCCCGCGATCGGGCAACGCGTGTGGAAGACGCAACCGGGCGGCGGCATCAACGGACTCGGCACGTCGCCCGTCAGGATGACCCGCTCTCGCGTCCGCTCCACCGCCGGGTCCGGCACCGGCACCGCCGAGAGCAGCGCCTTCGTGTACGGGTGCAGCGGGTTCTCGTACAGCTCGTTCCGGTCCGCCAGCTCCATCATCTTGCCCAGGTACATCACACCGACGCGGTCGCTGATGTGACGCACCACCGAGAGGTCGTGCGCGATGAAGAGGTACGTCAGCCCGAACTGCGTCTGCAGGTCTTCCAGCAGGTTGATGATCTGCGCCTGGATCGACACGTCCAGCGCCGACACCGGCTCGTCCGCGACGATGAAGTCCGGCTCCACCGCCAGCGCCCGCGCGATGCCGATGCGCTGCCGCTGGCCGCCCGAGAACTCGTGCGGGTAGCGGTTCGCGTAGTAGGGGTTCAGCCCCACCACGCGCATCAGGTCCTGGATGCGCTCTTTGCGCGCCTTCGACCCCTTCGCCAGCCCGTGGATCTGCAGCGGCTCGCCGATGATCGACCCCACCGACATGCGCGGGTTCAGCGACGCGTACGGATCCTGGAAGATCATCTGCATCCGCCGCCGCATCCGGCGCATGTCGCCGGTGCCCAGCTTGGTCAGCTCCGTCCCGCCGAACGTCACCGAGCCCGCAGTCGGCTTGTAGAGCTGCAGGATCGCGCGGCCGGTCGTCGACTTGCCGCAGCCCGACTCGCCCACCAGTCCCAGCGTCTCGCCCTTCTTCACGCTGAAGCTGATGCCGTCCACCGCCTTCACGTCGGCGATCTTCCGCTGGAAGATCAGCCCGGACGTGACCGGGAAGTACATCTTCAGCCCCTGCACGTTGACGAGGATGTCGGAGGCGGTCTCGACGGTGCCCATCTCTCTGGTCTCAGTCGTCATCGGCTTGCCGTCCCCCCGCTCGTCGCCGACGCGCTCGCGACCGTCGACGTGTCCACGGTCGGCAACACCCAGCACGCCGCCGTATGCTTGTCGCCCGCCGACGCCAGCGGCGGCTCGTCCGTCAGGCACTTGTCGATCTTGTACTGGCACCGCGGCGCAAACGAGCAGCCCGCCGGCGGGTGCACCAGGTCCGGCGGCACGCCCTCGATCGGCACCAGTCGGTCCTTCCGGCCTTGGTCCAGCCGCGGCACCGACTTCAGCAGGCCGATCGTGTACGGGTGCCGCGGGTTGGCGTACAGTTCCGGCGCCGTCGCCATCTCCACCACCTTGCCCGCGTACATCACGTTCACGCGGTCGGCGTACCGCGCCACCACGCCCAGGTTGTGCGTGATGATCACCACCGCCGTGCCAAGCTCCTTGCTCAGGCGCGCCATGATCTCCAGGATCTGCGCCTGGATCGTCACGTCCAGCGCCGTCGTCGGCTCGTCGGCCAGCAGCAGCTTCGGGTTGCACGACAGCGCCATCGCGATCATCACGCGCTGCCGCATGCCGCCGGAGAACTGGTGCGGGTAGTCGTCGAGCCGGCTCGATGACGCCGGGATGCCCACCATGTCCAGCAGCTCCGCCGCGCGCTTGTTCGCCGCCGAGCGATCCATCTTCAGGTGCAGCTCCAGCGCCTCCGTCAGCTGCCGGCCGATCGTCAGCACCGGGTTCAGCGACGTCATCGGCTCCTGGAACACCATCGCGATCCGGTTGCCGCGCACGTGCCGGATCTCGTCCTCGTCCATCTTCAGCAGGTCTTCGCCCTCGAAGATGATCTCGCCGCTGACGATCTTGCCCGGCGGGTTCGGGATCAGCCGCAGGATCGAGAGGGCGCTGACGCTCTTGCCGCACCCCGACTCGCCCACCAGCCCCAGCGTCTCGCCTTCTTCCACGTCGTAGGACACACCGTCCACTGCGCGGACGATGCCCTCTTCCGTGAAGAACTGCGTCTTCAGATTACGGATCTGCAGGAGTGTGCCCATCTGACCTCCCCGCAAGCCGCGGGCGTACTACCAACCGAACCCACACACCGGACACCGCGCCGGCCCCCGGCAGCAGGTCCCTCATCTTCCATCGCGCCGTCTTCGCCCACACCGCCGGCGTACCGGCATAATGGTGGGGAAGAGGAGACTCGAACTCCTACGCCTTGCGGCACGTGATCCTAAATCACGCTCGTCTGCCAATTCCGACACTTCCCCCTGCCGGAGACCCACGCAGCCCGCCGAACAACCGTGAAGTGCAACAACCGAATTCGACTTCAGCCTGCGTGACGGTATTGTATACGCGCCCCCCGCGCCAACGCTACAGGGCAAATCCGCCATGACAAACGCGACGGGCCCGCCGTGGGGATGCCAGCAGCGGGCCCGGGCGCTCATCGCGCGCCTCTCATTATGATCAGACAGTGTGCAGGTGCGCCGGCACATGCTCGATGCTTTCCGCCTTGTTCGGCGGCAGCGTCCCCGGCAGGTGCAGGTAGCTCCGCACCGCCGTCACCCCGTCGATGTGCCGGACCTCTCGCACCAGGTCCTCGATCACCCCTTCGCTCTCCACCTGGCCGCGCAGCGTTACGCACCCCTCGTACGCGTCGATGTTGATCTCGCCCGGCCGCAGGCGCGCGTCGCGCAGCGCCTCCGAGCGCACCCGCGCCACCAGCGTCTCGTCGTCGGCGAAGCCCCCGTGCCCGTTCAGGTGCACCAGCTCCGCCGCCTCGTGCGACAGCCCGCGCGCCCGCCCGCGGAGCAGCCGCCCCCGGCGCTCGATGCCGTGCGGCACGTCGCGCCCGAACACACGCGCCACGTGCGCCGCCCGGTCGCGCGCCAGCGCCCGCCGCCGGCGGCCCGACTGCGGGTCCAGGTAGTACATCAGCAGCGCACCTGTCGCCGCGCCGGTCGCGGCCGCCGCCAGCGCGCGCCGGCCGCGCACAGCGGCCGCCAGCCGCTTCGCCGCGACTGGCCGCAGGGCCGTCACCGATCGCATGGCCGACAGCCGATGCAGCAGATCTGGCCGCGCGCGCCGCGTCCTCATCAGCGCCGGAAGATGCGTGGGAAGGGAGAGCATACGCATGGCGATACCTCCTCGCACCCGGGTGCACCGCGATCGTACGCCCGCGCGCGCACCCCGGCGACTGGCAAACGGCCCCCGGGCGACAGGCCACCCGGGCCAGGCGCACGTGCGGCCGGGGCGGTGATTCCGCCCCGGCCGTACGCCGCATTCCGAATGGTGAGCCGCCCGTCACCCCATGTTCAAACGCGCAGTCCGGCGCATGTCGGACGCCGGGCACGCCCGGACGTGCCGCCTGGCGATGGCGGCGTTCCCGGCGGTCGATCGGCGGGCGCGCGGCGCGTGTAGCCTCACCCAGCTCTCCGCCATGCCCGCCACACGCCCACCATCGCCACGCCCAGAACCGCAACCGCTGCGACGGCGAATCGCAGCCGATCGCGCTGCTCGCGCTGCGCCTCGATGCGCGGCAGCGCCGCCACATCCGGCCCCTCAGCGACGCCGCCCACGGATGCGGTCGGACACGACTGCCCGATGCGGATCTGCGCGTTCGACACTGGGCCGTCGAACACGCCGTCGAAGTTCGTGTCGCCGATCGCGTTGAACGACGGATCGCTGAGCTTCACGTTCGTCAGCGTCAGCGTCGCCGCCCCGTTCGCGATAGCCTGCAGCGTAACGCGCGCGAGCACGCCCGTGCCCGTCTCCGAGTGGCCGGACGCCGTCCCGAAGTCGACCGCGGCGGGCGTGAACTTGCCGTCCGTGTCGGGCAGCGCGTCGATCCCGGATGAGTAGTTCGTGAAGTCGCTAACGCTGCTCCCCGCATTCGCGCCCAGGAGCAGGCTGACGTTGTTGGCGGTGACCTTCAGCTTCGTCGACGTATAGCTGAGATCCGCCTGGAACCCCTCGATGCCCGGCGCCGCGAGCGTCGACACGTAGAAGTCTACGGTGAAGGTGTCGCCGTTGTTCACGGCGCGGCACGTCTCGATGGTGCCGAGCGTCGTCGCCGTGTTCGCCGGCGTCGCGCTCGGGTTCGTATCGATGCCGACGGACGTGGTGACGACGCTGTTCGGGCCGGCGACACTCACGCCGGGCGCTGCGACGAAGGCCGTGGCGCCGGCGATCGCCAGGACGATCGCCAGCCACGCCTTCGGCATCACTCGCCGGGATATGGCGTTCATTGCGGCTCCTGCCATGACATGTCTCAGCATGACAGGTTAAAGAACCGCTTCAACAGTCCGAGATCGCCGATGTTGACAGCGCTGTCTCCGTTCAGATCCACGCGCGTGAGATAGGCGGCCTGTCCGAACACGCTCCCGAACGCCGGCTTGAACGGGCCGATATCGAAGATATCGACCGTGTTGTCGGCCGAGTCGTTCAGGTTCGGCGGCCAGTTGCCGGACCCGCACGCTGTGTCCTTGCTCGTCGTGTTGCCGAAGATGAAGTTCTCCGTCGCGTCGAAGAACCCGTCACCGTCGCTGTCGGTCGGCGAGCAGGCGCCGGGGGCGATGACGATGCCCGTGAACGCCACGCTCGTGCTGCTCCCGGAGGAGTTGCAGACCACGACGGAACTGCCCGTCTGCGACACCGTGACCGTCGTGCCCGCCGGCAGCGTGCCCTTGAGCGCGCGCTGTCCGGACGACGTGGGGTGCAGCGCGTTGCCCGCCTGCAGCGCCACGGGCCCTGAGACGACCTGTACGGTCGCGCTCCCGCACGTGACGACCGCTTCGTTCCCGCCGCTGAGCGTGAGGTTCGCGAGGCCGCAGACGCTCACGTTCGCCGCCGTGCCGGAGCCGGTCGCCTTGACGCGCACCCCGGACGGATCCGTCTCGTCCCGCACCCGGACGGCGAGCGCGCCGCGGCTGACGATGCTTCCGAAGGTCGCGGTCGTCGCCCCGTCCAGGAAGTCGTTGCTGAAGATGAAACTCTGTCCCGGGCTGTCGATCGCGTCGTCGATGCCGTCGTTGTCGTCGTCCGGGTCGCAGGCGTTGCCGCCGAAGGTATCGTTCGGACCCGGCTGGACGCCGGGTTGTCCGTCGCCGTCGTTGTCCGCCTGGAAGGTGTTCCCCGTGTCGGGGCAGTTGTCGCTCACGTCGAACACGCCGTCGATGTCGGGGTCGTCGCAGGCATCACCGGCCGCGGTCCCCGGATGGACGACGTTCGCCTGGCCGGCGTTCGCCGTGCTCGGGCAGTTGTCCGTCGCGTCGACGACGCCGTCCGCGTCCGGGTCGTCGCAGGCGTCCCCGGCCGTCGTCCCCGGATGGACGACGTTTGCCTGACTGGCGTTCGCCGCGTCGGGGCAGTTGTCGGCCACGTCGAACACACCGTCCAGGTCGGGGTCGTCGCAGGCGTCCCCGGCCGTCGTCCCCGGATGGACGGCGTTGGCCTGGCTGGCGTTCGCCGTGCTCGGGCAGTTGTCGGTCGTGTCGAATACGCCGTCCAGGTCGGGGTCGTCGCAGGCGTCGCCGGCCGTGGTCCCCGGATGCACCACGTTCGCCTGGCTGGCGTTCGCCGTGTTCGGGCAGTTGTCGCTCGCGTCGGATACGCCGTCCAGGTCGGGGTCGTCGCAGGCGTCACCCTGCGAGGTCGCCGGGTGGACCACATTCGACTGGGTAGGATTGGCGATGTTCGGGCAGTTGTCGTTGTAGTCCGTGACGCCATCGCTGTCGCGGTCGTTGGACGTGTCCGGGCAGGGGCTGCCCACCACGAGGAATGCGTCGGGCGTCTGATCGGCCGTGTGGAAGTTCAGCCCGCTGTCCACCCAGGCCGTGTCAACCAGGCCGTTGGTCAGGTGCAGCCGCGTCATCCCGTTCGCCTCAAGGTGGACGGTGTACCGCATGAGCACGCCGTTGAAGGGCAAGGGAGCCGGGGCACTCCCCGTATACGCGTGGAAAAGGCTGCCGCCCGAGCTGGGAGGCCCGCCGACCTCCAGGCCCGATGTGCCCAGGACGGACTTCGTCTTGTCGCGGCTGAGGAACGTGACGATGCTCCGGTCATAGTCCAGCCGCAGCTGGTAGCCCTCCGGATTCGCGCTTCGCAGCACCAGGTCGACGGTGGCTGTGCCGCCTATCGATAGGCTGCCGAGACAGGACTGCGTTTTGCGCTGCGACGTGTCCACGTCGATCGTCATCACCACCGGGTCGCAGGCGTCACCCAGCGTGTCGCCGTCGCGGTCCGCCTGGTCGTCGTTCGGCGCGCTCGGGCAGTTGTCGTCGTCCGACGTGAAGGCGATGCCGTCCGCGCCGAAGTCGAGCTTGCTGTCGCCGTCGCGGTTGCTGCTGGAGTCCGGACAGGCGGCGCCGACACTGAGGAACGCGTCCTGGGTCGCATCCGGCAAGTGCGTGACGAAGCCGCTGTCGCTGTAGTTCGTATCGACGCTGCTCGCGCGCAGGTGCAGGCGCGTCAAGCCGGCCGCTTCGCCCTTGATCGTATAGCGGGTCAGGATGCCGTTCGTCGACGTATCGGTGCCCGCGTAGCCGTCGAGATAGCCGTTGCTGGTGTCAGGCAGCGGGTCGCCGACATCCAGTCCGCCGGTCCCGAGCACCGACACGCTGCGGTCGTGCGCCTGCACGGACGCGATGTTGTTGTCGTAGACCAGCCGCATGCCGAAGCCTTCGATGTCGGGGGCGTTCTCGATCACAAGGTCGATCACCGCGGTGTCGCCGACCGCCACACTGACGCAACTCTGGTTGCCGGCCGTGACGGTGTCGGTGTCGAGCGCCATCAGCACGGGGCTCGTGGCGTGAGCGTCGCCCGGCGAGCGCGCCGCGTGCGACAGCCCCAACAGGAGCGCGCACACCGTGAGACAGACGACGAGCCCGACGCGTACCCTCGGGCGATAGTGCGGAAACCGGCGTGCCATGCTTGTGTACCCCCGCTCGTAACATTGAGATAGCTCGGCCTGAACCCTCCGACGGCTGGCGGGGGTCCAGGCCGAGCTTTTCTTCTACGGATCTCCTGGCAAGGAGATGAGATTGTTAATCCTGTCGTTCGGCCGTCTCGCTACCTCCTTTATGGCGCGCCAGGCTGAATCGAGTCCACGCCCGCGCAGGTCTGGTTGAAGAACCGCTTCATGATCGCCAGGTCGACGATATTGATGTAACCGTCGGCACTCAGGTCGTCGCGGTTGGCGTACACCGCGTCGCCGGCTTGCGTGCCGAATGTGGCCTTGACAGCGCCGACGTCGAACACGTCCACGACACCGTCGCCGTTGAAGTCGGGGCCCCAGGCGTCGGCACCGCAGTCGCGCGTCGAGTCGGTGCCGGTGTACGCCTCGGCGAAGTCGGACAGCGCCGGCACGCCATTGATCGTCACGCCCCGCGAGTCGCCGTCGACGTCCGAGTCGCACACGTCTCCGACACCATCGCCGTCAATGTCCGCCTGGTCGGGATTCCACGCGCCGACGCAGTTGTCGACGACGTCCAGAACGCCGTCCCAGTCCTCGTCTCCAGGAGGGTCAGCGCCGCGGTCGCAGTTCACGTAGTGCCCCAAGAGATCCTTGATGGCCGAAAGCTTGGACTGGTTGCTCGCCAGGCGGATCTCAGTGTCGGCACTGGTCAGCACCGCCGCAATGGTGGAGGAACCGTTGAGCGGCAGGCCCAACGTCGTCAGGTCGGCTTGGATCCCGGCATCCAGGTGCGACGTGGCGCAGCTGGTGTTCAGGCTTATGCCGATGGACGCGACGGTAGCGGTCCCGCAAGCGCTGCCGAGGTAGGTGCAGTTGTAAGTAAGGGCCAGCGTCTGCGAGGAAGCGCCGCCGGCGGCATCGTCCGATCCGCCGGAGCTGCCCACGAGGGCGTTCTTGATTGCATTGCTGAGCGATCCGCATGTGCTGCTCAGCGTGAGGGCCGTGCACCGCGTGGATACCGACGAGGCCGGGCCGGGCAGGAAGGCGTCGGACTGGGCTATCGTCGAGATCGTCGCGCCCACGCTACTGGCACCGCCGGGCGTGCCGTCGCCGATTGCCACCGAACCAGGCGTCCTCAGGTCGGTGCCGTTGGCGGACAACTTGTCGTGGCCGCTTTGGGGGCCGTTGTTGGTCCGCCAGTAGCCCTGGGTGCGGCTGTTGTAGGCGGCCTGATTGCGCGTGTTGGTGATGGTGCAGACCTTGACGTCGCCCGCCACCAGCGACACATTGCCGGAGGAGTCGCAGTCACCGGTGATGACGGTCGTGTAGTCGGCCAGGTTCGTGGCGGTGCCGGCCGTCTCACTGGCAGTGTGTGCTCCGGTGCTCACGATCACGGCGCCCGTGGTGCCGCCGTCGCCGACGTTACCGCCGCTGCCGGCCGTACTGCCGTCGATCTGGAGGTTGAACTTGCCGGGGTCCGTGTTCGGGCTGAGGACCTTCTTCACCGTCAGCGTCGGCTTCCGGCTGTTGGTGATACTGCAGGTCTTATTCTCGCCTACGGCCAGCGTGACGCTGCCGTCAGGGGCACAGTCGCCGCCGATAACCGTGGTGTAGTTGGCGAGGTTCGTGCCGGTGCACGCACTCTCGCTGACCGTGTGCGCACCGATGCTCACCTGCTGGGCGGCCGAGCCGCCGTCGCCGACACAGGCAGCCGCTGTCCCGCCGTCGATCTTCAGGTTAAACGTACCGGTGTCCGTGCTGGGCACCACGACCTTCGTCACGGTGAGCGTCGGCTGCTTCGTGTTCGTGATCGTGCAGGTCTTGTCGTCGCCCGGGCCCAGTGTGATCGTCCCGTCGGCTGCGCAATCACCACCGATCGCTGGCGTGAAGTAGTCGCCCAGGCTGGTGCCAGTCCCTGCCGTCTCGCCGACGGTGTGGACGCCAAGGCCAAGCTCGATGGCGCCGGTGGTGCCGTTGTCGCCCACGTTGCCGCCGGTGCCTGCCGTGGAACCGTCGATCTGGAGGTTGAACTTGCCGGGATCATTGCTCGGCACGAGCTGCTTGTTCACCGTCAGCCGCGGCTTGCGCGTATTGGTGATGGTGCACGTCTTACTCTCGTTCCACGTCACGTTGACATTGCCACCAGCATCGCAGTCACCGCTGACGACGCCTATGTAGCTGCTCAGCACCGTGCCGGTGCCGGCGGTCTCGCTTGCCGTGTGGGCGCCGTTGCTCACAATTTGCAGGCCAGTAGTGCCGCCCCCGCTCACGTCGGCAGCGTACTGCGTGGCATCGATGAACAGGTTGAAGAGGCCCGTGTCGCTGCCGGGATCAAGATCCTTGATCACTTTCAGCCTTGGACAGGCGGCGATCTGCGTGTCCGCTGTCACGGGGCCCTCGGGCGTCTGGGCAACGTTGGCTACGTTGGTGTGGGTTGCGCCGGCCACATTACCGATGAGTTTGTCACAGTCGTCGTCACGCACCGTGTACTGGACCTGAACCGTGCCCGAGCCTCCGCCGGGGAGCGTCGCACCATCGGCCACCCAGCTCGGTCCAGACGGGGCACAGGTCGTGAATGTCGTTATTGGGGTGCATGAGTCACCCGCGCCGGGCGTGTTCGGCGGCGAATCCGTGACTTTCACGTTGTAGGCGTTGGAGTCCAGCGACGCCCCCGTGAAGCTGGCGCGGGCGAAGTGATTGCGCCCGCTGTTGGTGAGCTGCTCGTTGAAGATGTCGAAGTGGACGACGTTGCGGATGCCGTCACATGGCGTCGTCCCACTGCCGCAGCTCGCAAGCGTAGCTGCCTGCCCAGCCGTCAGCGGCACGGTGAGTGTGTAGTGCAGAACGACCGGCGCGCCGAAGCACGACGAGCCGGACGGCTGCCCGCACGGAAGCGACGTCTGGGTCGATTTCGCGCCTGGGTTCGTGCCAGCCCCGGGCGGGTTGCCGCCGGGATTGAGCGAATCGACGACCAGCGTACCGTACGTACCCTGCGTGCTGTCCGAACACTTGTCAATCGGCAGAGTGTTACCGCCGCCCTGGGCACCATCGCCGTCCAGGTCCGGGACAGGGCCGCTGGAGTCAGTGGGGCAGTAGGCGTCCACGTTCCTCTGGCCGTCGAGCTGGTTGCCGGAGATGGTGGTGGAACTGCCCACGCCGTTGGCGTGCAGCACGTTCCACGAGTTGCCGGCCCCGCCGTTGTGCGTCTCTACCCAGTCGATGACGTCGAGGACGCAGGTATCCCGCGGATCGGCCGGCGCGCACGGGTTGTTCGTCGCGAGGCCTGAGCCCGCGCCACTTCGGTTCTCCAGCGTGAACGCGCCGTTCACGGTCAGCGTGTTGCCGACGAGGCACGAACCGCTGGCGTTGTTGGTCTCCGTGACCGTGTAGGTGATCACCTCACCCGGACTGGCGTTGGCTTTGTCGGCCACCTTGGTGAGCGTCGTGTTCGCCGTGCACGGCTCCACGCTCTTCGCCTGGGTCATTGAGTTCCACTTGCCCGTCCCGCCGGCCGTTGTTCTTGTGATGCCGGAGAAGGCAGTGAGTGCCAGTGCTGCCGCGATGGCGGCGAATACTACGAAACGAACATTCTTATACACGATTGCCCTCCCCTATTTCGGACGCAGCGGCGCCACTTCCCTGTGTTGTGAACTCTGTTGCGAATGCCACCGGCGCCATCATGGCATATGATTCCTAATGTGGGAGTGGTCAAAAATTGGCTATGCCCGCTGTCCGGCGATCAGCCGCATCAGCCCCCGCGCGCGCTCCCGTATCGCCGCCACACGACCGCCCCCGCCCCGACGAGCACCAGCGCGCCGACGCCGATCAGCAGCCACCAGAGCAGCGAAAAGCCGCTGTCCGTGCTCCCCTGCTGCGGGTCGCCCGCCGCGCCCGCCTGCCCAACGGCGCCGGGCGTCTTCGAGTTCGCCCGAGTATCGCTCCGGAAGGTGGGCGCCGCGCCCGCGGCGCCCGCGGCGCCCGGCTGGACGGCGCCTGCCTCGCCCGTCGCGGCGGCGCCCGGCGTCAACTCGCTGGCGGCCGCCGCGGCCGTCGCATCGCCGGCCGTTTCGGGCCCGCCCGCCTCGGCCGTGGCGGTCGCTGCCGCGCTGGACGGCTCCGGCGTCGGGGCGGGCGTGCGGCCCGGCTGCGGCGTAGGCTCGGGGCCGGCGTCGCAGGCGGCATCCACCCCTACCACGCCGCTGGTCATCGCCCCGGTGAAGCGTCCGACCCCATCGGCTGGCTGCACCGACGAACCGCCGCCGTCCTCCATGAGGAGTTCCGCCACCCGTACGTCGCTTCTGCCTGCGCTCAGCGCCTCGAACGTGATGCGGATCGCCGCGCCGGAGCCGGACTCGGCGCTGTCCTGTCCGAAGTCGAATCCCGCAACCGTGTAGGTGCCGGGTTCCGCGGCCGGCTTCTCAATCCGCGTCACTTGGCTGCCGGGCGCTACGTTCAGGAACAGGTTCACGTCGTAGTCCACCGGACGCAGGATCGCGGCATCGAACTGCAAAGTGACCTGCACGCCGTCGATCGGCGGCACGTCCTTCACGTAGATGTCCACGTCGAAGTAAGCTCCCGCATGCACGCGCGTGCAGGCGTCGATCGGGCCGAGCGACGTGGCGGTGTTCCCGGACGTATCCAGATCGAGCCCGGCGGCGGGGACCGCCTGCGCGCGTGCCGCGCCACGGCCGCCTGCCCCGGCCGCGATCGCCAACACCAGCACGAGCGCCACAACGATCGCCCGTGCGAGGCCAACCGGGCCTGCGCGCTCCGTCCGGGACCAGTCTCGACGGGTGGTAGTCATATGTGCTCCTGGGGTTCTTGTTGCAACGGTGAGTTGCCCGAGTGCGGGCAACGGGCCGCCTGTCCCGGTCGGGGTGTCGGCGTCTGGCCCGCGTCGCGCCCGGCGTCGACGTCAATGACGCCGCTCGTCACCGTCCCGGTGAAGCGTCCGACCTCATCGGCGGGCTCCACGGGCGAACCGCCATCGTCCACCATGAGGAGTTCCGTCACCCGCACGTCGCTTCTGCCCGTGCGCAACGCTTCGAACGTAATGCGGATCGCCGCGCCGGAGCCGGACTCCGCGCTGTCCTGCCCGAGGTCGAAGCCAGCCACCATATACGTGCCGGGCTCCGCGGCCGGCTTCTCAAGCGGTGTCACGTTGCTGCCGGGCGCTGCGTTCAGGAACAGGCTCGCGTCGTAGCCCACCGGACGCAGGATCGCGGGATCAAACTGCAGCGTGACCTGCACGCCGTCGATCGGCGGCACGTCCTTCACATAGACGTCCACGTCGAACTGCGTGCCCGCATGCACGCGAGTGCAGGCGTCGATCCGGCCGAGCGACGTAGCTGTGTTCCCGGACGTATCCAGATCGAGCCCGGCGGCGGGGACCGCCTGCGCGCGTGCCGTGCCACGGCCGCCTGCCCCGGCCGCGATCGCCAACACCAGCACGAGCAGGAGCGCCGCCGGGACGACGAAGCCCCGGGCGACGCCACCTGCACGTACTCGTACCTTCACGGGCGAACGGCGCGGAAGGCTCATGCGGGCTCCTGAGCGCCATCGCGCAACATCCAGGCGGCTTCTGTCCGCTTGTGGACGCCCAGCCGCTGGAGGATCGCCTTGACGTGGTTGGCAACCGTTTCTTCGGCGAGGCCAAGGACGTGGGCTATCTCCTTATTGGTCCTTCCTTCCGCCACGAACTGCAGGATCTCCGTCTGCCGCGTCGTGAGCTGGCGCAGCATGGGCGAGTGACCGTTCGTGCCGGCGGAGGACAGCTTGCGCAACGCCGCCAGCGCGATCGCCGCCGGCACCATCGCCTCGTCGCTCAGGGCGCGGCGGAGCGCGGCGAGCAGCGCGACCGCGGGTTGCCCGGCCTGGACGTGGCCGTCGGCGCCCACCCGGGCGGCCGTGATCAGCCCGTCATCAGGGGGGCAGTCCGAAATAGCGATGGCCTTGGCCTGCGGAAACCGGCGCCGGAGCGATCGCATCAGCGTCTCGCCCTCTTCGACCGGCAGACATGCATCGAACAGGACGGCGTCGGGACGCGCGCCGCGCAACATCGCCTCTTCCACGATCGCGAAGTCCGCGGCCTGGCTCAACGCGGCCCGCACGCGATCACCCGCGCGGGGATCGCGAACGAGCAACAGGACTGTTCTTGGCTGCACGCGGCGCTCCCCACCCATGCGTTTCGACTGTTGTCTTCGATCTGGCTGTACTGAACTCAGGCGGGGGCCTGCAAACGCCCGGCGGGGCTGCCTCGCTTCAGCTAGCGTATACGCTACTAATACACTCCAACAACAGCCATTGCGGCTCATGCCGAAGGTAGCTGGCCGTTTACTATGCTATGTGGCGTACACGCTAGAACGTGCGCGAGAGCATGTCAACGGCAGATCAGGTACAAAATGTACCGATCGTTCGCGTTTCTTTCCGCCCGGTCCGAACAGCGACCTCGCAGGAGAGTTGAGGGCCACGCCTCCGCGGTCTGACGCGCCTTGTCGTGGCGCCGGAACTGAAAACGGCTCCGGTATCGCTACCAGGAGCCGTCTCCAGTTTCATATTCGTGGTGAGCCGCCCGGGAGTCGAACCCAGAACCGGCTGATTAAGAGTCAGCTGCTCTGCCAATTGAGCTAGCGGCCCGTATGCTCACCGCGCGGTGTTCCGCGCTCCCGCATTCTAGCACGAGCCGCCCCCGCGACAAGATCACCCGCTCGCCTACTTACCGCTCGCATCCGGGAACGAGATCGCACCCGCGCCGAAGCAGGCCGGCACCGTCACGTTGCCCGGCCAGGTCGACGCGCTGTCGGGGCCGATGGCGAACACCAGCACGAGCGCGTAGCCGCAGGTGCGCTGCGGCGGCCCGTCGGGCGCGAAGAGGAACCCCACCGAGCCGATCGACGTCTGCCCCGCCGGCACCTCCGGCAGGTCGACACCGCCGACCGCCGAGCCGCCTTCGCCCCACGGCCGGTCCATCAGGATGATCCCCGGATCGAACGCGATCTCGTCGGCCGAGTTATCGCGCCACTCGACGCGCCACGTGTCCGGCTCGCCCGCTGTCCCCGGCACGCGCACGATCCTGACGTCCGAAGGCGGCGGCGGTGGTGGAGTGGTAACGCCATCGAACGCCGGGAACGTCACAAGACCGGCGACATCGAGGCACGCGCGTGGTTCGAGGCCCGCGCTGGCCGTGCTCGCTCCGGGCTTCGCGTCGGGCGCCGTCGCCACCGAGAACGCCACACGATAGCAGCCCGCCTCGCCCATGCCATCGAACGGCAGCGGCAGATCGATCGACAACGGCGCCCCGTCGCTCTCGCCGAGATCGACGACGACGCCCTGGTCCGTGCCGATCTTCGACACGAGTGCGCGCACGGTGTACGGCGGCACCGGCGCCGCGGGGCGCGCGTCGGCGCGCACGCCCGGCGTGGGCGTGGCGGTCGCCGCCGACGTCGCCGTACTATCGCGGACGGCGGAGCCTCCGCACGCGCCCACAAACACCGCAACGAGCATGACCGGCAGCAGTCGCCTCATTCCCGCATCGTATGCGTGATCCGCAGCGCGATCACGACGCCCGCCCTACGCCTGGCCCACGACATGCGACGACCCAACCCGCATGACACGCCCCGCTTCGAGTTCTCCTGCCCGCACGCGTACGATGCCGCCGTCGGAGGGCGCGCGCCTTCGACGTGCGAAGGGAAGTGGCATGAGTGGTGGTGGCGGCGGCCCCGCGAAAACACGAAAAGTGCCGAGCAAACTCCCGGCACGGGCACGGGCCGGCGGCCGCGCGCGCTACCCCGGCGCTTCCAGCGCGCGCGTCTGCGCGATCAGCTGCTTCTCGAAGATCGCCCGCGCCACGTCCAGCAGCTGGAACAGGTCCGGCGCGTCGATCGAGTACCGGATACTCGTGCCTTCGCGCCGCGTCGCCACCAGCCCGTGCCCGCGCAGGATGCCCAGGTGCTGCGACACGTTCGACGGCTCCAGCCCCACCCGCTGCTGGATCTCGCCCACCGTCAAGCTGCCCGCCTCGCGCAGCGCCTCCAATATGCGGATGCGCACCGGGTTCGCCAGCGTCCGGAACAGCTCTGCCTTGAAGTCCTGCAGCGTCGGAGCCATCGCGCCCATTCTAGCCGGTTCCTGCACTTGCCTGCCATGTTCGAATGTTCGAATATTATGGCTATGGCGGCCACTCCCACCCCCGGCACCGCGCGCGCTCCGCGCTTCCCTGCCGCCAGCACGCTCCGCCACGACGCCCTCGCCGGCCTCGTTGTCGGCATCATCGCCCTGCCGCTCTCCATCGCGCTCGCCGTCGCCGTCGGCGTGCCCCCGGTCGCCGGCCTCTACACCGCCGTCTTCGCAGGCGCCGCCGCCGCGATCTTCGGCGGCTCCAGCTACAACATCACCGGCCCCACCGCCGCGCTCGTCCCCATCCTCAGCCACGCCGTCCTCCTCCACGGCGCCGCCGCCCTGCCGATGATCGGCCTGCTCGCCGGCCTCATGCTCATCGCCATGTCGATCCTCAAGTTCGGGCGCCTCATCCGCTTCATGCCCGGCCCCGTCATCGTCGGCTTCACCGCCGGCATCGCCCTCTCGATCGCCTTCGGCCAGCTCAACAGCCTGCTCGGCGTCACCGGCACCGACCCCCACCTCGAGCACTTCCACCAGAAGACCTGGGACACCCTCCGTCACCTGCACACGCTCGGACTCACCACGCCGTCCGTCGGGGCGGCGTCGCTCGCCCTGCTCATCGGCTGGGTGCGACTGCCGCTGCTGAAGCGCGTGCCCGCCCCACTCGTCGCCGTCGTTGCCGTCACGGCCGTCACGTGGGGCTTCGGCGTCGACACGCCGACGCTCGCCAGCCGCTACGGCGACATCCCCGGCGACGTCC
>Ga0315281_10000298_pt1 | contig 67348 bp, 55 predicted proteins | sample YL17G07_0_MG_FD_204540 | JGI IMG/M metagenome (GOLD analysis project Ga0315281, IMG submission 204540) | Sediment microbial communities from Yellowstone Lake, YNP, Wyoming, USA - YL17G07_0 | ecosystem: Environmental > Aquatic > Freshwater > Lake > Sediment | place: USA: Wyoming | collected...
CCGCGCACGGCACCGAAGTGATGAAACTGTTGACGCAGCTGAATGAGGCCGGTACCACAATCGTGATGGTAACACACTCGACGCACGACTCAGAGTACGCCCATCGCATCATTCATCTCTTTGACGGCCACGTTGTTACAGAGAATATCAAAGAGCAATTCCACATTTGATTCTACACAAGAGTCAACACAAGATTTTCATCCGAGGAATCATGATTGCCAATTATTTCAAAGTCGCCTTTCGAAATCTGTTTTGTCATAGACGTTCCACAATCATGAATGTTTTCGCATGGCCCGTTGCATTCTTGGCCGTGAATCGATGGCTGCAAGATTTTGCCTACCGCGTTGAAATCGGTCTGTGGATGTTTGTGTTGGCGGGCGCGCTTGCGTTGGTCATCGCTCTGTTGACCGTAAGCTATCAAGCCATTCGGGCTTCGTTGTCGAACCCCGTTGAAGCATTGCGATATGAGTAATCGTAGAATCCTTCCAGCTCGTGCGGGAAATACTTGAGCAGATCTCATCGAAGCCTGCAGAAACGTATGTTCAACAAAAGGAAATAGACTATGTTCATCAGCTACATCAAAATTGGGCTGCGCAATCTGATTCGACACAAAGGTTACACCTTTATTAATCTTACAGGCCTTGCAGTGGGGATGGCGTGTGCCGCACTGATCTTGATTTACTTGAGAGAAGAGCTGAGTTATGATCGATATCATTCAAAAGCCGAACGCATTTATCGTTTGACACTTACGATTTCCAGGAATGGGGTAGATGATCGTATCGCAGGTGCTGCGGCCCCTATGGGTCCGGCGATCGCGGAAGAGTTCCCGGAAGTGCTCAAAGCAGCACGTGTCGCCGACCCGTGGGCTTCCATCTTGGTTCAGTATCAAGAGAAACAGTTTGAAGAACCAAAAGTATATTACGCGGACCAAACTCTCTTTGAGATTCTCGATCTCCCATTTCAACAGGGCGATCAGACAATGGCGCTCAGAGATCCTCAATCCGTTGTCCTGAGCGAAGAAGTGGCTCGAAAGTATTTTGGCGACGAAAATCCGATCGGTAAAATCATCAGCATTGAGCGGGGCAACTCTGCCTATCAAGTAACGGGAGTGCTCAAACAAATACCGACCGCCGTATCCTTTCGGCCGGACTTCATTATTCCTTTCAACAATCTTGGTCCGCAACGATTGACGAATTGGTTGTTTTTCAGTTACCCCACCTATCTGTTGTTGCGAGAGAGTTCCTCGCCGAAGGCTGTTGAGGGTCGATTTGCGGAGTTTGTGAAAAAACATTACGCCGAGGCTCCAGATGATTTCCCAACAGTCTCTCTCGGATTGCAACCACTCACCGATACCCATCTTCAATCACAATCAAGGGGAGAGACCGGGAAACTAAGCCCGACCACATATATGGTTCTCTTTTCAGCATTGGCGTTCTTGATCCTTGCTGTCGCTTGTATCAATTTTATGAACTTAGCAACAGCACGGGCGCAACGGCGCGCCATGGAAGTTGGCGTAAGAAAGGTTCTGGGGGGATTCCGATCGCATCTCATACTCCAGTTCCTTGCCGAATCGCTGTTGCTCACTTTTGCGGCGATGGTTGAAGCGGTGATTCTTATTGAATTAGCTCTGCCTACGTTTAATCAGCTTGCCCAAAAGCAATTAGCGCTCCATTTTGGGTCGGACTGGACACTTGCTGCCGGATTTGTCTTGCTTGCGATCGTTGTTGGCATTGCTGCCGGCAGTTATCCTGCCTTCATCCTTTCCCGATTTCATCCCATTGACGTCTTAAAAGGGACAACTCAAAGAGGCACACACGGTTCCCTGCTCCGTCAGTTGTTGGTGGTTACGCAATTTACGATTTCGATATTCTTGCTGGCCTGCACATTGACTGTGAACAGTCAGATCGAATATGTTCGTAACAAGCGCTTGGGATTCGAAAAAGAGCAAGTCGTCAGTGTGCAACTCAAATCAGACAGACAACAAAACACGTGGTCGGTTCTGAAAAACGCATTGCTTCGCCATCCCGAAATCATGAATGTTTCCGGCTCTTCAGGAACCCCTGCCGATCCTCACTCCATGATATCGCCCGCCGAGCGCGGAGATGCCGATATTCAGCAGGATGCCTACACGTTTGAGGCAGATTATGACTATCTCAATACCTTGGGCATAAAGTTGGCGGCGGGCAGGTTTCTTTCGCCGGATTATCGTAGCGATAGCACTCAGGGCTTTGTCCTCAATGAAACTGCGGTTAGGAAATTCGGGTGGGCTTCAGCCCAGGCCGCGATCGGGAGGCCGCTCACTTGGAATGGCTACGGTCCCGATCATCCCAAGAAGGGAACAATCGTCGGTGTCATTCAGGATTTTCATTTTCGCCCGCTGTATGAAGAAATTGCGCCAGCAATATTTCACCTCACCCCGGACGGGAAAAATTATCTCCTCGTGCGTGTGAAGCCGAATAACATGGATCGAGCTTTGGAAGCCCTCCAAGCGGAGTGGCGTACGTTCGACCCGAGCCATCCAATCGAATTCTCCTTCCTCGACGAAAATGTTGAGGCACAATACGGGGCGGAAACGCGACTGCTCAAAGTATTCAGTATTTTCTCCGGGTTGGCGATTGCTGTCTCGTGCTTTGGCTTGCTTGGGTTGGTATCGTTTACCACAGAGCAACGGACAAAAGAAATTGGCATTCGCAAAGTACTCGGAGCATCTGCGGCGAACATTGTGCTGATGCTTTCACGCGGACTTGCTCTTTTGCTCATGGTGGCGTTTGTCGTAGCGGCTCCCCTTGCCTGGTATGCCACATCCGTGTGGCTGCAGAATTTCGCGTATCATCGTCCAGTCGATCTCGGCATTTTTGTATTGTCAGGGATTGTGGTGCTTTGCCTTGCGTGGATTACGGTGAGTTATCAAACCATGAAGGCGGCATTTTCGAATCCCGTTGAAGCGTTGCGGTACGAATAAAATTGAACGGCCTAGATTGCTCAATGGCCTTGGTTAAGAGCAATAACTGATTTCTACAATCAACAGATAAGGAGCTGAGATGATTCTCCATTTGATCAAGATCGCGCTACGAAATATCCGAAGACACAAACTATTCTCGTTCATCAATGTCTTTGGTCTGGCATTCAGTCTTTCGTTCTGCATGCTGGTCATCGTGATCATCAACGACCAGAGTTCGTTCGATAGATTTCATCCGTTGGCTGAGGATGTATATCGAGTCAATACGGTAGCGCATCGAAAAGGTGGAGGCCTAGAGCCGTATGCCTCAAGTCCGCTTCCGTTGGGCGCGGTAATTCGAGAGGAAGTTCCCGAAGCGGCATCGGTGACAAGTTTGGTAGCCGTACTTAACGGAGAAACAAGTAGCGGCCTATCCGCAATCAAGTTGTCCGGTTTTCTTGTTGATTCTGATCTCTTTGAAGTGTTCGGGTTTCAGTTGAAATCTGGGGATCCCAAGAATATCTTTTCGCTTCCAAACTCATTGGTCCTCACCTCAAAGAGGTCGGTGGCGCTCTTCGGTGACAAAGACCCGATTGGCCAAAGAGTTTCGCTAAAGGGAATGGGCGAGTTCATCGTCACGGGGGTTTTGAATCCGTTACCGGGAAAGACCCACCTCGATTTCGATATGCTCGGCTCTTCGAAGTTTCTTCCGCTGCTAGAAAAAGAGCGCAAAGTGCAATCAGAGATTATGGGGAACTGGACTGACTATTACTCATCCTACACGTATGTCCGGTTGCGTCGCGGAGCCACGGCGACATCTCTCCAGAACCTTCTCAATTCAATTCCAGGGAGATTCTACGCGAACCTCAAGCTAGAAAGCAGGGATGAGGGGTACTCGTTTGAACTGCAACCGCTCACAGCGATCACGCCCGGACCATTGCTCTCTAATAATCTTGGGCGCGGAATGCCACAAGTGGCGTTGTTGTTTCTCGGTGCGTTGACGCTGCTCGGTATGTTCGCCGCATTGTTCAACTACGCAAACCTCACCATGGCGCGGTCGCTCTCGAGGGCAAAAGAAGTCGGCATTCGCAAAGTGGCCGGTGCAGCGCGAATTCAACTCATTCTTCAGTTTCTCGTGGAGTCGGTCGTCGTTGCTTTTGTGGCGCTGTTTGGCGCAGAGTTCCTACTTCGCGTGCTCCTCATTCCTGGATTCCAGCGGCTTAACATTGTTCAAGAGCTGGAGATCAACTTCACCATAGGGCTGACGGAATACGCGATGTTTGCAGGATTTACTGTGCTCATAGGAGTGCTCGCAGGAATATTGCCGGCGATGGCAATCTCCTCGTATCGGCCGGCCGTGATCCTCAAAGGTATTTCAAAGGTCAGAATTTTTTCAATGGTGACGCCACGAAAGGTGTTGGTCGTGCTTCAATTTGCCCTCTCGCTCATACTCATAACGGTCCTGACCACAGGCTATCGCCAATTGAGGTACGTTCTCAGGTCGGAAAGTGGGCTTGACACGGAGAGACTAATTAGCGTGAAGCTGCAAGGCAATTCGCCCCAGATTCTTGCGCACGAATTAGAGAAAAACCCCGACGTGGAAGGAACCACAGCGATCTCTCACAATCTAGGGACGTGGGAAGATAGAGCGGTTGAAGTTCGGCTGGAGGAGAACCAAGAGCCAATTACTGTGCGTGATTATTCGGTTGATGAGCGGTTTCTCGAAACCTATGGACCGACGCTTATTGCCGGAACAAATTTCAACCGTGATCTATCCGCTTCCAACGAAAACCTCGTGATTGCCAACGAACACTTCATTGAACAGTTCCACCTGGGGTCGGCGAAAGACGCAGTGGGGAAGACGCTCATCCTTGAAGGAAATAGGAGAGTCCAAATTGCTGGGGTGGTGCACGATTTTCGGTTTAAGCCTGCAAACTACTCTTTGGGTCCATTACTCCTCGTCTACCAACCCAACGATTGGAGAGTCCTCGTCGTGAAAGTGCGCAGCGCGGATGGGGCTGGAACGGCAGCATTTCTCAAAAGCGTTTGGCAACGGATTGACCCGGTGCATCCCCTTGAAGTTCAATCGTCTCGGGAAATCCTCGACGGAGTCTACAAAGAGTTTACGGATTTGGTTGGCGTGTTTGGATTTCTCACTCTGATGGCATTTGTCATCTCGATGCTGGGACTTCTGGGAATGATCGTCTACAACGGCGAACGTCGGGTGAAGGAAATTGGAATCAGAAAGGTGATGGGCGCAAACCTCCGCCATCTTCTTTTTTTGCTCGCGCGCACGGAGCTTCTGATGCTTGGCATCGCGACAGTCATCGCAGTTCCGATCGGACTGTTGATCTCCGGGATAATACTTGATCCTTTTGCGTTCAAGATTGATCTCGGGCCGAGTGAAATTATTCCGGGAATCGCAGCGATGTTTGGCCTGAGTGCATTAATGGTTCTTTGGCAGACACGCGACGCTGCAAGGACTAATCCCGTTGAAGCGCTCCGTTATGAGTAGTAACGGAGGCTGAAATCCCGTAGAACGGGATTGAAGCATTGAGGCACGAATGATGCTCGAGATAGCGGTCAACAAACAGATAAAGAACACCTACTGAATGTCGACAACTGGTTTCATATTCTGAAATTCTGAAAGGAGGCATACAATGCTCAGTAATCATCTCAAAATCGCCTTACGATATTTCTTCCGCCAAAAGACCTACTCGTTCATTAACATCGTTGGTCTGGCGGTCGGGATTGCCGCAACGCTCCTTATTCTTTCCTACGTAGAGTTTGAACTCAGCTTTGACGATTTCCAAAGGAATGCGGCAAGTCTACATCGGATTTCCATCACGGTCACGAAGGAGGGAAGCATTCTGGGAGAGGGGCCGCAGTTTACGCCGCCCATCGGACCCGCGATGCTGGCGGAGTTCCCGGAAGTGGAAGACTTTGTCCGCATCTCAAATTTCGGCGAAGCGACGATCACCCGCGGCGAAAAAATGATTCGCATTCCCGCGGTCACGTACGCGGACACATCATTCTTCACTCTCTTCTCATTTCATCTTGTCGCCGGCGATCCGAAGCACGTTCTGGATGCGCCATACTCTGTGGTCCTTACGGAGGAGGCTGCCCTCGGCCTGTTTGGAACGAGCGATCCCATCGGTCAATCCGTGAAGGTCGACAATGAGCAGTTTACTGTAACGGGAATCGTGAAACCCCCTCCGGCGAATTCGCACATTCAGTTTGGAACGCTGCTCTCGTTCGCGACGTTGTACAAAAATCCCAACTTGTATTTGGATTGGAACGGCGGGAACCGATACATCACCTACGTTAAGCTTCGAGCGGGTGCTCTCCGAGAAAATGTCGAAGCAAAGCTCCCAGAGTTTCTTTGGATGCACATCAACAAAGAACTCGCACCTCGCGGTTTCTTCCTCAAAGCGCATCTACAGCCATTTGCCCGAATCCATCTTTTTTCAGAACCGGATTCGAATGCGCTCAGGACGAACCTCTCCGTGTTCGGCCTCATCGCCTTCTTCATTCTTCTCATTGCCTGCGTAAACTTCATCAATCTCACAACCGCTCGTGTCAGCTCGCGCTCAAAGGAGATCGGCATCCGAAAAGTGTTGGGGGCGGAGCGGTCGATGCTGGCAAAACAATTCCTCATCGAGTCCATTCTCCTAACAATGCTGGCTTCGTTTGTGGCCGTTGTTCTGGTGGAGATGTTCTTCCCGGTGTTCAAAGTGCTCGTCGGGAGAGAACTCAACGCGTGGAATATTCTTGAAATCAAGACTCTGTTGGGATTTGCGGGTATCATTGTCATCGTCGGCATAGTCGCCGGCAGCTATCCGGCCTTTTATCTTTCGTCGTTGCACGCAACTCAGTCGTTGAAGGGAGGTGGTTCTCCTTCAGTTCGAAAGGGAAGTCTCCGGGGTATATTAGCCGTGGGTCAGTTTTCTATCTCGACGGCGTTGATCATCTGCACCATTGTTGTTGGGAATCAGCTCCAGTACATGAAAAACAAAGACCTCGGGTTCAACAAAGAGGGCATCCTTTGCATTCCACTCGTCGGCGAGGAGGCACAAGCGAGCGCGAAATTGTTCAAGCAAGAATTGCGGCGCCTCCCGAACGTCACAGGCGTTTCTGCTTCGTCGGAGGTTCCCTATAACGACTTCACAAGCAATGGCTACATCCCCGAAGGGGAACAGACCGCCAGGATGATGCACGTGGTGGATATCGACGAAGACTTTTTGAACACCTATGGACTCTCCGTTGTTGATGGGAAGAGTTTTTCAGTAGAATTCCAATCCGACAAATCAGCGTACCTGATCAATCAAACGCTGGCCCGCTCACTTGGCTGGAAGAATCCCGTAGGAAAAACGATTCAGCGCAACGGCACGCACCCGATTATCGGCGTGGTGAAAGATTTTCACTTTGCGAAGCTCAACAACCCGATCGAACCGCTTATTTTTACCCAACAACCGTGGAGGGATCGATTTGATAATCTTTCGGTCAAGATTCAAACTTCAAATACGGCTAGCTCCATTGAAGCGATACGCGGCATCTGGGCAAGGTTGATTCCCTCGACTCCCTTTCAGTATGCATTCCTTGACGAAGAATTCGACCGGCTCTATAAGTCGGAGGAACGGTTTGAGAAAACATTCTTCTCCTTTTCGGCGCTTGCCATTTTCATTTCGCTTATGGGATTACTCAGCCTTGCCTCGCTCTCGACGGAACAGCGGACGAAGGAAATTGGCATCCGGAAAACTCTTGGCGCTTCTGCCCTCAGCGTTACGGGATTGCTCTCAAGCTCCTTTTTACGTTGGGTCGTTGTGGCAAACGTGGTCGGATGGCCTGCGGCATATTTTTTCATTTCCCGATGGTTGGAGAATTTCGCTTACCGCGTCGATATTTCTGTGTGGCCCTTTGTTGCGACTGCGGCAATCAGCATTACTCTTGGTTGGATCAGCGTCAGCTTTCAGACTATCAGAGCCGCGATGACGAATCCGGTTGATGCGCTGAGATACGAATGAACGGGCGGTCAAATTTCGTCGGTCGGCTGTATCTCGACCGCGGACATCGCGAAAGTTGGAAAGTTTTGGATCGAAACTAGAAAATCAAGACGGTAATATGCCTTCACAATAGAGAAGGGCTAGGCCCATGGTGATCCCGATTGACATCCCCGACGTTGACACTGAAAACTACGTTGAGGTCGATGTGACTGTCAACGGCCATTCGAAGCAATTCAAATATCGCGTGGAAGTCTTTCGCTGGCGTGATTGGTGCCGGCCGGCTGAGGAACGCACGGAAGGATTGAAGAGGAAGATTGGCGGATACGACAAAAAATGGCAATTGATGCAGATAGGATTGCCGACGGATTCAATTATTCCCCTGATGTTCAGACACGTCGGCTAAATCTCTAACGGATTTCATTCGCAACATACCGAGGGACTACAATGATCAAACTGAAAAACATCTTCAAATGGTATACAAACAAATTTGTGAAGACCTATGTACTGCGAGATATCAATCTCGAGGTGCGAGCAGGGGAGTTCGTTTCAATCATGGGGCCATCTGGCTCGGGAAAGTCAACCCTGCTCCACATACTCGGCTTACTCGACGAGCAATCAGAGGGCGAGCACTATTTTCTGGAAGAGCCCGTACATAAGCTTCGCGAGAAGCAAAAATCCGAGCTTCATAAGAACCACATCGGATTCGTCTTTCAGAGCTATCACCTGATCGACGATCTCACGGTCTACGAAAATCTGGAAACTCCGCTCCTCTACAAGAAAATCAGCGCATCCGAACGCAAGAGCCTCGTTGCCGATACGCTCGATCGGTTTCAGATCGTAGGAAAGAAGGATCTTTTTCCAAACCAGCTCTCCGGCGGGCAGCAGCAACTCGTGGGGGTCGCGCGTGCCGTGATTACAAGTCCACGACTCATTCTCGCCGACGAGCCAACTGGCAATCTGAACTCTGCACAGGGGGAAGAAATCATGGCGTTGTTCAAGCAATTGAACAAGGAAGGCACAACCATTATTCAAGTGACGCACTCCGAGAAGAACGCGTCTTACGGAAAACGAATTATTCGACTACTGGATGGGAGAGTTGTTTGAGTGTTACAACTGTGTTGCGGAGAGTTTTTGTTTCACAGAACGTCGAAGTTAACTGTTAATCAAGTTGCGCGAGGAAACTAATCTCGAGTCAAAAAACATTCGATGCTCATGAGTTCCTCGGGTCAGTGATGCGCCCTGTGATTGCTGATGCTGCGGCAACGACGGGACTGCAGAGATAGACCTTCGAGGAGAGATGCCCGTTGCGTCCCTTGAAATTGCGATTGGTCGTGTAGAGGCCAACTTCGTTCTCACCCAGAATGCCCATGTGTCCGCCGATGCATGGTCCGCACGTCGGCGGACTAATGGTCGCACCCGCCCCAATGAGTGTCTCGAGGAGCCCCTCTTGAATCATCTGTAGGTAGATATCTTGCGTCGCCGGGATGGCGATCAATCGCACGTACGGCGCGACCTGCTTGTTGTGAAGAATCTCGGCTGCCGCCCTGAAGTCTTCAATTCTTCCGTTGGTACACGAACCGATGACAACCTGATCGACCTTGATCGAATCCACCTGCGTAATGGGTTTGACGTTGCTCGGCAAGTAAGGGAAAGCAATCTGCGGTTCAAGGTTTGAGAGATCGATCTCAATCACCTCTTTGTATTTGGCATCGAAGTCGGATTGGTAAATGGTGTGTGTTCTCGTGGTCCGACCTTTGAGATAGGCAATAGCTCTCTCGTCCGCCGCCATGATGCCAGCCTTGGCCCCGGCTTCAATCGCCATGTTGCAAATCGTAAATCGGTCGGCAAGGGGAAGCTTTCTGATCAGGTCGCCAGCGAATTCGATCGCGCAGTACAATGCCCCTTCAACGCCGAGCATTCCAATTGTATGCAGGATAATATCTTTTCCCCCGACCATCTCAGGGAGTTTTCCTTTGTACACAATTTTGATTGTCGGCGGGACTTTGAACCAATTTTCGCCGAGTGCCCACGCCGCCGCCATGTCTGTTGACCCGACTCCCGTGGCGAACGCTCCGAGCGCTCCATAGGTGCAGGTGTGCGAGTCGGCGCCGATGATGAGGTCGCCGGGAACCACAAGCCCACTATCCGGCACGATGCAGTGGCAAATGCCGGAGCGGCCAACTTCAAAAAAATTCTTGACTCCGAACTTCACTGCGAACTCTCGCATCGTCTTCGAAAGCCCCGCAGCCTGGATATCCTTCGCCGGAACGAAATGATCGTTCACCAGAGCGATCTTGGTTGGGTCGAACACACGCTCAGCTCCAATTTGGTTGAACACATCCACAGCCAACGGTACCGTTACATCCGTTCCCATCACGAGGTCGAGGTTCGCGTAGACCAACTCTCCCGCTTGAACGGAGGTACGGCCTGCGTGCGCGGCAAAGATTTTTTCAGTGATTGTCATGCCCATGGTTTCGATCTCCAGTTTTATTTACTCTGAACCAGAATATCCCGCTAGGTGTTTTTGAATTCTTCAACACAAGCCCTCAAAGATCCATTCATGAACCTTCGAGGTACAGACACAAAGCGGCCCCTGCCTCGGCGGTTCCCAGAGATCCCCCGATGTCGCTCGTCGTTCTGTCTTCTCTAATGGCGCGTCTGACCGCGATCTCAATCAGTTCGCTCTGCTTCTTGAAACCAAGGTGTTCGAGCAATAGGCCGGCAGTGAGAATGGCGCCGAAAGGGTTTGCCACATTTTTTCCGGCGTACTTTGGAGCGGAGCCGTGCACAGGCTCGAACATGCAAATGCCGTTTGGGTTGATGTTGCCGGAAGCCGCCATCCCGAGGCCACCCTGCAACTGCGCGCCGATATCGGTGACTATATCGCCGAACATGTTATTGGTGACGATCACTTGAAACTGCTCGGGCCGTTTGATCATCTGCATTGCCAGTGCATCGACAAACCAATGTTCCTTTTCGATGGCCGGAAAGTCTGCGCCGACCTGATGGAACACCCGCTGCCAGAGGTCGCCTTCAAACCTTAGCGCATTGTTCTTGTCGCTCATTGTAACCTTTGTCATCCCTCGCGCTTTGGCATACTCAAACGCATAACGGATTATTCGCTCGACACCTTTGTAAGTATTCACGCTTTCTTGAATGGCTATTTCGTCAGGAGTTCCCTTTTTGAAGAATCCGCCTGTGCCGACGTAAAGACCTTCTGTATTCTCGCGGAAGACGACGAAGTTTACGTCGGCCACGGTTTTTCCTTTCAGCGGACAAAGCCGCTCATCGAAGAGTTTTACCGGGCGATAATTGACGAACTGGTCGAGTCCAAACCTCATCCCGAACAATATATCGCGCGCGTGCGCCATGTCCGGTATGCGCGGATCGCCAAGCGCTCCTAAGAAAATTGCCGCGTAGTTACTTCGGAAGTCCTCGAGCTGTTCCTTCGGCATGGAGATTCCGGTCTTAAGATATTTTTCAGCGCCGAAATCAAAATGGACAAGCTGGAGTTCTAATGAGAACTTCTTGTTCAGCAATTCAAGTACCTTGACAGCTTCCTTCGTTACGTCGATACCGATGCCGTCGCCCGGGATGATCGCTATTTTCATTCTCTTGTTCCGTTCATGGTTGTTCTGCGAATAGCTCGTTTACAAATAGCTCTCTCCAGACGCTTTCGACCATACGTCCAACAAAGCGCGCTGAACAAGAACACGCACCATCTTCTTCCGGTAACCCACCGGCTCTTCAACATTCGGCACGGGTGATACGGTCGATGAAGCACTCACTGCCGCTCGGTCGATAAGTTCTCGCGTAAGCTTGTTGTTGAGAAGCATCGCCTCTGCAGGCTTGCATTGGATGGGAGCGCTCTGAACAGCGCCGACGACGATCTTCGCGCGCCGACACAGTAGCTCAGCGTCTAACAACAGGTCGACTCCCACGTTGGCCAACGCAAAATCAATCGAACGCCTGTCGCGTATCTTCTTGAAGGCTGAAAATTGATTTGACGCCGCAGCGGGAATAGAGAGCTCAGCGATAATCTCGTTCGTATTCAGCGTGAGATGGTTTGCTCCGTCTTCTCGATACAACTCAATGAGATCAACAACGCGTTCCCTTCGTTGGTTGATGAGCTTGACCGATGCGTTCAACGCAATGAGGATCGGTGCGAGGTCCGAACAGAACACCGCCGTGCACGCCGCCAAACCCGGCGTCGCGTGACAGACCGAACCGTTTGGTGCCGAGGGAATGCGCGCCTTGATGCAGCCCCCTAACGCGCCTCGCCAGAACTCGGACTGATTAAAATAGAAGCACCGAGTATCCTGACAGAGGTTGCCGCCAAGTGTGGCAGAATTCCTTATTGCGGGGGAGGCAACCGCACATGCGGCTTCTGCGAGTACTGGCGCGAATTGTTGCACGGTTGATGATGCGGCAATTTCGTTCAGGGTACACATTGCTCCAATGCGCAAGGCGTGTTCAGGTGATACCGAAATCGTGCGCAATTCGGAAAGCTTTCCTAGCCAAACGAGGCGGGCAGGTTTTTCGAGCCCATGCTTCATGTTCACGACAAGATCGGTGCCACCGGCGAGAATTCTCACTAGTCCATCTTTTGTGGTTGACATCGCAGTTGCTTCAGCAAGGCTGCCGGGAGAGTGGATCTCGAATTTGGGTAATGCAATCACGTTGCAATTTCCTCACTTGGAACGAATTCCGCAGCCGTCTGGCTCGACGAGCGCGGCAAGCCGCTGAGGCTTCGCAGAATCTCTTCCGGTGTTATCGGCACGGATGACATCCTCACGCCTATCGCGTCGTAAATAGCGTTGGCGATTGCCGGAGGAACCGCAAGCAGCGGTCCTTCGCCAGCCTCTTTGGCACCGAGCGGTCCTTCCGGATCAATCGTCTCCACAATGAATGTCTGGATTTGAGGCGTGTCAAGAGAAGTTGGAAGTTTGTAATGCAACAGAGAAGAGTTTCTGAGCAAACCAAGCGGAGTCACGTGGCTATTCGAAGTCGATCCTTTCGATTTCGTGAACGCAAGCGATTCGTACAGAGTTTCGCCAATTCCCATGTACACGCTCCCCTCAATCTGTCCCTCGACCATTCGCGGATTCAGAGCTTTCCCGCAATCGTGCGCCGACCAGACTTTGTGAATTGTTACCTGCCCAGTGTGTTCATCAACTCCGAGTTCAACGACGTGGGCGGTAAAACTGTATGCGGGCGACGGGCCCGCTCCTGCTCCTTTGTACTGGCCACCGAGCGGTGGAGGGGAATAGCTCCCCACCGCGGACAGCGCCCCGTGCATCGCTTCCGCCACACGAGCCGCTTCTACAAAGGTGAGCGATTGGCTGGGATACGCAACGACAGCCACGTGGCCATCTGTTATCGAGAGAGATTCAGCGGGAACGCCGAACCTCGCGCCGACCGCTTGCAATATTTTCTCTCGTAACTCTTCCGCAGCCCGGAGCGCAGCATTGCCGGCCATGAACGTAACCCGGCTTGAGTAACTTCCGAGGTCAACAGGCGTCAGGTCTGTGTCGGCTTCACAGACCTTAACATTGTCGATGGCGATACCGAGCGTTTTGGCGACGATGTGCGCGATTGCAGTGCTCGAACCCTGCCCGATATCCGATGCGCCGGTGAACACCGTGACACCTCCGCCGCGATCAATTTTTATCGTAGCTGCTGAGTGCGGCAATCCAAGCCAGTAGATCTCTTTCCCAGCCCCGCTGATGTATGCGCTTGCGGCAATCCCGATTCCGCGCCCGCGAGGCAGCTTGCCATGTTTCTCCCTCCAACCAGATGCCTCGACGACCTTTTCGATGCACTCGCGAATGCCGCAGCTGGTGATGCGAAGAGAATTTACCGTCGTCGAATTCGGTTCGACCAGATTTTTCAGACGGATCTCAACCGGGTCAATTGCGAGAGCTTCGGCAATTCGATCCAATTGCACTTCGAAAGCAAACCGTGGCTGAACTGCTCCGTGGCCCCTCTTGGGTCCAGCGGGTGGCTTGTTCGTATACAAGCGGAAACTTTCAAACTTGTAGGTTGGAACTTTGTACGGCAACGTGAGAAGCTGGCCCGTGTAGTACGATGTAACGATTCCGTAACTCCCGTACGCTCCCCCATCCAACAACGCTTTGTATTGAACAGCTGTGATCGTGCCATCCCTCTTCACCCCCGTCTTTAGCCACATCTTCGTAGCGTGTCTGCCTCGGTGAGAATAGAAGACCTCTTCGCGCGAGTATGTAATCTTCACCGGCCTGCCCGCCTTGATGGAAAGCCAGGCTGCGCAAAATTCCAACGCCAGCGGCTCTGACTTTCCGCCGAACCCTCCGCCCACGTGCGGCTTGATTACCCGTACGTGGCTTGGCGGCATCTCAAGCACGCGCGCGAGTGTGCAGTGAACGTAGTGTGGGGTCTGGGTGGAAGACCAAAGCGTAAGATAACCCTCTCGAAAGTTTTCCGAATGGGCCGGAAGCTCAAAAGAGGCGAGTGCACTGTGCGGCTCCATCATCGCGTGCGTGTTTGCGCCGTAGAAGAATTCGTCCTCCCGCACGTAATCCGCCTCCGCAAATCCTTTTGCGACATCGTCAAACTCCAGTTCAACGTGCTTGGCGACGTTGCTTTCGTACTTGGTCTCTTGATGAATCTTTGGCCGGTCGGTTCGCAAAGCATCTTCCATCGTGAGGATCGACGGAAGAAGTTCATACTGAACTTCAATCAGTCGGACTGCCTCTTGGGCAGTCAGCTCGTCAACCGCGGCGATTGCCGCCACAGGGTCGCCGACAAAGCGAACCTTGTCGATGCAAAGCGCGGTCTCATCTTGACTGGAAGGGAGAATTCCGAATTTCGCGGTCAGATCTGTGCCCGTCATTACTGCAATAACGCCGGCGAGTTGCTCTGCCTTCAACGTGTCGATGGAAAGAATTCGAGCGTGGGCGTGCGGACTGCGAAGAATCTTTCCGTAAAGCATTCTGGGCAGCGTAAAGTCGTCCGTGAACTTCGCTGTGCCTGTAACTTGAGAAACGCCATCAATTCTGAACGGCTCTCGAGATTGATGAAGTCTCTCTTTCCTTTGGTCTGCGGTCTGATTGGCGTGATTGGCGCTCTCAGTCGCGGCGTCGATAATTTTCTGGTAGCCCGTGCAGCGACACAAATTCCCGGAAAGATTTTCTCGAATTTTTTCCTCGGACGTTGCCTCGCCTTTGTTAATGGCAGACTCGGTGGCGAGAATCATGCCGGGTGTGCAAAAACCGCATTGGAAACCGCCGTGTTCGAGAAAAGACTCCTGAAGGGGATGCAGATGTCCGGCGGTTGCTAGTCCTTCAATTGTCTGAATGTCGGTTCCCTTCATCGTTACGGCGAGTGTCAAACAAGAGAGAATTGGTTTTCCATTTGCAAGTACCGTGCAGGCGCCGCAATCTCCCGTGTCGCATCCGATCTTCGTGCCCGTCAGTCGTAGCTCTTCGCGCAGCACCTGACCGAGTGTCCATTGAGGCTCGACAGCGATCTCATGCTGCTGGCGGTTTACGTTCAGCGTGATGAGTTGCCGTGCCATACTTTCTTCTGAGCCAATTCCAAACCTTTCTCGAAAGCTCTGTGGTTGATCTCAAGAATCTTTGGAGGAAGATTCTGCGTAAGTACGGCATTCCACGAGTCAAGCGAAATACCCGTCGCATCGGCTATCGCTCCAAGAAGAATGGTATTCGCCGTGCGGTAGTTGCCCAACGATGTGGCAAGCTCCGTCGCCTTGATCAGCACCGTTTGGAATCCTTTTTCCGCAAGGAAGGAATCGATCTGTTTTGGATAATCGACCGGGTTTGCGTTGAGTTGCGCCGGTACCCGTTCCTCTTCGTTCAAGACAATCAACCCGCCGGGTCGGACAAAATGCGCCCAACGAAGACCTTCGAGCTTCTCCAGGGCCAGAAGAATATCCACCTCCCCCGCCGGGATTAAGGGCGAGTAGACATTCGATGAAAACCTCACGTGGCTTACCACGCTTCCGCCGCGTTGAGCCGCGCCGTGAACCTCGGTCTTCTTGGCGTCGAAGCCGCCGTGAATTGCTGCGCGCGCTGCAAGTTCGGCCACAAGTAGGACTCCCTGTCCCCCCACGCCGGCAAAGAGAATGTTCTTTCCTGATTCGTCTGACATGTCAGAAAATTCCAATTATCAAATTGCAAATTCCAAATTTCATGGTGTTGCGCGCTCCGTCTTCAAGAGGATGGTTGAAAGAATTTTTCTGAGTTGGCTGGCTTCATCCATCAGCGCCTCGGCCTCGCTATGAAGACCGTTGGCGTTGGTCTCTTTGATCAACCGTAGCCAGAACTCAGTTTCTTTTGCCTCTTTGCGGCTAATCTTGACTCGCATGCCGAAATCCTTTTTGCCGAGGGATTCGTTTGCCTCAATATAGTTCGCACCGACGGAACCCGAAGATCGCACAACCTGCTTCACGTACTCGATGTTCGATGGCGTCCGCGGCAGTTTGTTGCAGAACTCAGCAACTCGCTTTGCAAATGCAAAGGTTCGTTCCTCCAAATCATATCGTTTCTCTTCCAATGCTTTTTCTCTTTCTTCAGCTCGATCTACCTGGTATTTGAGATTTGGGATTTGATATTTAGTTGGGATTTAGAACCTGGTAATTGGAATTTGACACCATTGGTCTAATTGCTTCAAACTTGCAAAGCCTTGCGCACAAATCGCAGCCGATGCAGCGCTCTTTGGAAATGTGGGGAATAGAGGTCGAGCCGTCGATTGCCGGGCAACCGATCTTCAAGCAGAGGTCGCACTCTTCGCAAAGCTCATCGATGATTTCATAAGGATGATTTGGCTTTGCGCGTTCGCTCTCGAGCATCACGCAGGCGCGACGTGATATAACCATTGCCGGCTCTTCCAACGCAAGCGCTTCTTTGATCGCTGATTCGGTTTCTTCCAGGTTGTATGGATCGACAACCTTGACGTGCCGGATACCGATTGCTCGTACCAGCTCTTCATAGTTGATGGCGAGCGTGTCGATTTCCCGAATAGTCTTGCCCATCCCTGGGTGTTGCTGATGGCCGGTCATTCCTGTCGTTGAATTATCCATCAAGATGACCGTCGTGATGCCTTTGTTGAACACAATGTCGATCAACGGAGCGATGCCGCTGTGGAGAAACGTGGAGTCGCCGATCACCGCAACGAGTTTCTTGCCGAGGCCGGAACGCTTGACCTTTTCGATGCCGAATGCGTTGCCGATGCCCGCGCCCATGCAGAATGTTGTATCGAGCGCGTTGAAGGGAGGCAACGCCCCTAACGTGTAGCAGCCAATGTCGCCGGTGGCAACGACTTTGAGTTTGTGGAGAACGAAGTACACACCGCTGTGCGGACAACCGGGACAGAGGACAGGAGGGCGGGGCGGGATCGCGATCTCCTTCTCAAACGAAGCGTGTCCGTTCCCCTGAAGCATCGTGCTTCTAAGAACATCCGGGGAGAGTTCAAAGACATTCGGCACGAAATCTTTTCCGGTGATCTCCGAGACGCCGAAGAGGTTCTTCACGCCCCAGATGCGAAGCTGCTCCTCGAGATAGGGCTCGAGTTCTTCAATCACGCAAAGCCGCTCGACGCCATCGCAAAAATACTCCACGAGTTTCCGCGGCAGGGGAAATGTCATCCCTAGCTTGAGTATGGATGCATCGGGGAAAACTTCCTTGGCGTATTGGTAACTGATTCCGCTCGTGATAATTCCGAGCGATCGCGAATGCCATTCGATCCTGTTTTCAGCAAACGTGTTGGCAAATTCCCCCAGCTTCTGAACACGGTCTTCGATATTCATTCGCCAACGCTTGCCGTAAATCGGAACGACGTACTTACCCGGATCTTTCTTGTACTGCTTGGGCGGATCTCGCCGAGGGTCAGCGAACGAAACGAGCGACTTCGTGTGCGAGATGCGTGTGGTGGTTCTCAGGAGAACCGGCACGTCGAACTGCTCGCTCATTTCGAACGCGATTTTCACGAAGTCCTTGCACTCCTGGCTGTTCGAGGGCTCCAGCATCGGAATTTTGGCGAACTTGGCGAGATACCTGTTATCCTGTTCGTTCTGCGATGAATGCATGCCAGGATCGTCAGCGGAAACAACGACGAAGCCCCCGTGCACGCCGGAAAAAGGAGTCACCATCAACGAATCTAACGCGACGTTTAGACCGACATGCTTCACAGCAACAAGCGCGCGTGCGCCAGCGATGGAGGCGCCATAGCAGACATCAAACGCCACTTTTTCGTTCGTCGACCATTCAACATCCAAGTCATCATAGAGCGCAAGGTTCTCTATAATCTCGGTAGCTGGTGTGCCTGGATAGCCCGCCGCTACGTGGACACCGGCTTCCCACGCCCCGCGTGCAATGGCCTCGTTGCCCGAAAACAAATCTCTAGTGTTCATTCGTACGCGCCCTTCTTCGTCAACGCTTTCGCGATAACGAGGTGTTGGATCTCGTTCGTCCCTTCGAAGATTCGGTTTACGCGCGCATCGCGGTAGAGACGTTCGATCGGGAACTCGCGCATGTAGCCCATCCCGCCGTGTATTTGCATTGCCCGGTCGGCAACCCGGCAAACCGCTTCCGATGCGACAAGCTTACAAATAGCGGATTCGCGGCTGAAGGGGAGCCCCTGGTCGACCATCCACGCCGTTCGATACAGAATGCTTTCGACTTGATAAATATCCGACGCCATTTCGGCCAGCATCCACTGCACGGACTGTTGCTCGGCGATGGGTTTGTCGAACTGAATCCGTTCGTTCGCGTGCTTGATGCTGAGGTCGAGCATCTCCTTGGAAGAGCCCAAGCACTGCGCAGCGAGACTGACGCGGGCGACGTCGAGTGTCTGCATCGCAACTTTGAAACCCTCGCCCACTTCGCCGAGGACGTTCACCCTGGGAACTTCCACGTTTTCGAAAAACAGATCGGTCGTGTGCGATCCGCGAATGCCCATCTTCTTTTCGGACTTCCCGGCGCGGAATCCTTTCCAACCTCTCTCGACGATGAGTGCGCTGACGCCGCCGTGCACGCGCTTCACGGGATCTGTTACGGCAAACACGATGACCACATCGGCAATGTTTCCGTTGGTGATAAACGTCTTGTTGCCGTTGAGGAGAAACAAATCACCCCGCTTCTCTGCACTCGTTCTGATGGCTGATGCATCGGATCCGGCACCGGGCTCAGTAAGGGCGAAGGCCGCGAGTTGTTTTCCTTCGGCAAGGGGTCGCAAGTAGCGTTGCTTCTGTTCTTCCGTGCCGGCGAGATAGATTGCCATCGCGCCGAGACTTTGATGTCCGCCAATGGTGACCGCTGTGGAGTTGCAACCACGGCCGATTTCTTCGAGCAAAATACAATACCCAAGTTCGCCCAAACCTCCTCCGCCGTATTCCGGAGGAAAGACAGCGCCCAGAAATCCCATCTCGGCCGCCTTCTGAATAATATCGCGCGGCACTTCTTCTTGCTCGTCGATTGCGGCTGCGCGCGGCCGCAGCTCTCGGTCGGTGAACTTCCGCGCCACATCGCGCAGCATTTTCTGCTCTTCTGTGAATGTAAAGTCAATCATTGATTGCAAACCCTAAGCACGAAAAACGAAATCCGAAAGAAATCCAATATCCAATTGTTGTTCTACGGAATTACAATCGACCTCAAAGCATTTTCGTCGTGACTTCGAAGGAGGTCGAACGCCTCGTTGATTCTTTCCAACGGAAATTTTTGCGTGACTAACTCCTTCACCTTAATCTTGCCGATGCGACACAGTTCAATGAGCCGGGGATAGTCGACGGGCCGGCAGCCAAGTGAACCGCGCACATCCATTTCGAAGTACATGATTTTCGCCGCGCTCAGCTTGATATCTTCTGCCGAGTACCCAACAACGACTAATCGTCCGCCTTTGCGCAGTGTTCCAAACGCGGTCTCGATTGTTTGTGGTTTGCCAATCACCTCGAATGCAACGTCCGCCCCGCCGCCCGTGAGTTTCTTGATTTCCTTGACGACGTTCTCCACTTTCGTTGGGTTCACAGTATGCGTTGCGCCGAATGTCTTTGCCCAAGCAAGTTTTTTGTCCGAGACATCCACTGCAATAACAATTCCTCCGAACGCCGCAGCAACTTGAACAACGTTGATGCCGACACCGCCACACCCCACGACGACCACCGCATCGCCGCCCCGCACTTCTCCACGGTTCTTCACGGCGTGATAAGGCGTGGAGATGGCATCGGCGATAATGCAGCCTTCTTCAAGGGGAATTTCGCTGGGGAGGTGAAATACATCTTTTGCGGGGGCGGCGACGTATTCCGCATACGCCCCATCAACATTGTTGCCGAACATGACCATCGTCTGGCAAATATTCTCTCTTCCCGTTCGGCAATACTCGCACGTGCCGCAGGTGAGCACCGCCGGAAGCAGAACGCGGTCTCCTTCTTTCAGATTTGTTACTTCGTTCCCAACCTGTGCAACGGTACCTGAAGGTTCGTGCCCCAGCACCAGAGGCGGTTTCTTGAATGTCGGCACGCCGTGGTCAATGTAGTGAAGGTCCGTGTGGCACACCCCGCACGCCGAAACTTTGACCAACACCTCATATGGTTTGATCGTCGGCGTCAGCCAACTGTCGAGTTTCAACGGTTGATTGGGGCCAAGGAATACGGCTGCTTTCATAATATCGTCTCGGGTTATTTCTGATCAGTCTGTTAAGCGCTGAATGTTGCGGCCAAAAAGGTCGCCAAGTTCAATTTGCCATCGCCTTTTGTTCTTCCAACTTTTTCAATCTCCGGTCTACGAGTAGGCACGCGCCGATTGCGCCGGCGTATTCGGAATCCGGACATACGTTCAGCGGCCGACCAATTTTTTGCTCAAGCGCATTGACCATTCCCGCATTGCGGGTGATGCCGCCGGTCAGCGTGATGGCGCCTTCGATCCCTACCTGGCGCAACTGCGCAACGATGCGGTCCGAAATCGAAAGGTGCGCCCCCATAAGTATATCTTCCACAGGGTAGCCACTTGTGACAAGGTTGATCACTTCGGATTCCGCCAGAACGGCGCAAATCGAGCTAATCGGTTGTGGATCTTTCGAGCGCAGGGACAACTGTCCAATTTCATCCAGGCTCAATTCTAATCCCTTCGCCACGCGCTCCAAGAAACTACCAACGCCGGAGGCGCACTTATCGTTCATTTTAAATTTCATCACCCGCCCACTTCCGATAATGCGAATTGCCTTTGCGTGCTGAGCGCCGACATCCACCACGTTGATCGTCTCGGGAAAAAGATACCGCGCACCCACTGCATGAGTCGTGATGTCGGTAATCTGAATTTGCCGCATCGGTGCCTGGTAGCGACCGTAGCCTGTCGAAGCGACGTAGAATACATCCGCTGGCTTAATGCCGAGGAGATGGCAAGCATCCGCTAGAGCTTTCTCAGAGGCAAGAGCAAGGTTGTGCCGTGTGAGAATCGTTGCACGCGCGACGAACGTCTCTGTAGTCCGCGCGAACACCGCACACTTGGTCATCCGCGTGCCGATATCAATGCCGGCAATGTAGCGGCCGTTGGTGGAAGGGGATGGGTTCACGCCTTCAACTCCTCCACAGATGGTTGGTCCTCGTGTTTTGTTTTTGCGCGGTCGAGGGCGAAGAGCGCCGCCCCGAGCGCCCCGATGAATTGCGAATCTTTGTTGACATTGATGTGCCCCCCAAGTTTTTCTTCGAGCGCGCTGACCATTCCTCTGTTGCGGGAGACTCCCCCCGTAAACGTTATTTCGGGCTCAAGTCCCGTCCGACGAAGGAGGCTGACAGATCGCGCGGCAATGGATTGATGAACGCCCGCGAGAATGTCTTCGGCTTTCTTTCCTTTGGAAAGATGGTTCATGATTTCAGTCTCGACGAATACGGTGCACACATTCGTGATGCGCAACGGATTGCTCGCACCGAGGGCAACTTCTCCCAGTTCATCGAGTGATATTCCCATCACGTCGGCTGCGGCTGCAAGAAATCGTCCCGTTCCGGCGGCGCACTTATCGTTCATGCAAAAATCAACGACCTCGCCTTTTTCGTTGATACGAATTCCCTTAGTATCCTGCCCGCCAATATCAAGAATAGTACGGGTTCCGGGGAACAATGCGACAGCGCCTCGCGCGTGGCAGGAAATTTCTGTGATTTGCGTATCGCCGAACGTAACCTTGTACCGTCCGTACCCGGTTCCGACGACGTACGCAACTTCCCATTCTTCAAGCCGTGCGCTCTGCCTTGCGGTTTGAAACGCCCGCTCGGCAGCCTTCACGACGTTTGCGCCGGTATTGACAATCCCTCGGGCGACAATTTCACCGTTCTCATTGAGAACGATTGCTTTCGTTTGGGTGGAGCCGACGTCTACGCCTGCAACGACCATCGAAACCTCCAAGATGAGGGTCTAAGAGAAACAGTTTCTAAATGACAAACTCCAAATTCGAATAACCAAGAGTGTTGAAGTCGAAGCGTGGAGATTTGGCAAGTTTTGGATATTGGTTTTTGGAATTTTGCATTTTTCTATTGGATTGTCATGCGTGCACCAATCGCTTGTGTTCCAGCGACTCAAAAAACGCATCAATTCTGTTACGCAATTGCGCCACTTGGAAATACCGAGGGTCTGCCAAATCGCTTTCGATCAAAAGCGTCGGGATATCCCATTTGCGAATGAACTGCTCTCGCATATCTGCCTGACCGACGGAGAACGACCGGCAAGACTTGACGGAGTGGATGACGATTGCATCGGCGTCGTATTCTTCGGCGTACTGACGCAACAAATCCGTACGCATGGGGAGGTTGAGATTTGTGTAGCACGTGAGACAATAATCGGCGATGCTCTCAAGTGGGTTGGAAGGGTCGTGGCGGAAGCCGTGGTCCCAGTAGCCGCCCACTTTTGAATAGCTTGAAGCGACGGCGCAGACCCCCCATTTTTTTAACAACTCCCAGAACGCGCGGAAGTGTGGCCAAGGAGGCGGACCCTCAATGACAACGCGAAACTTTTCTTCAGGGATGGGGCCGACACCGTGATCGATTCGCTCTTGAATCTCCTTCATCGCCTCTCGATAATACTGGGTGCACTCCGGCAGTCCACGCAGCGCATAAATCGGCGCCATAAAGAAGACTGCCTCGAAGTATGAATCGAACGGCGACGGTTTGTGTTTTGCAGAATGAAGTATTTGCACCCACAAATCTTCAGCTTCCGCCGAGTTCCTTGTGATCTCTACCAGTTTGTCGTGGTCGAATTTCTTCCCGGTAATCCTCTCGCACACGCCCGCAAGCTCTTTCAGTTGGTCGACGACATATTGCCGGTCAACGTCATCGATGGTTTCGCCGCGAAGGTAGGGAATATCGAGCATCACGAGCGGAACGTTGTAGTAGTGCGAGAGCGCCTCGAACCACTTGATGAATGTTGTGCAGCCGCAGTAGGTGCAAAGAAGCAGGTCGGGCTTTGGCAGCGTGTGGCCGGAAGGACCGATGTTTCCGGCAAGCATCATCCCGATGTCGTTCTTCACATACCCACACACATCGGAGGAGTATCCTACATCCTCGGCTTTTAAAATGAGATCTCCCGACGTCTTCCGCACGCCGCACTGGAGGGCGTTGATTTCTGGGAAGACCAATTCGAAGTCGAATACGCGGAGGAACTCTGCGATATTCCCTGGCACGAAGAGGTAGGCGACTTTTCTACCATCGTCGTGTGCCGACTGCTGGCGTTCGTACCACGCGTTGAGCAGCTGCTTTTGGTACTCCCGGCCGACTCCTTGGAATTTGAATTTGTCTTCACTCATGACGGATTTCACGAAAAGAACATCACCGATTCCACAAATGTTTCCACCTGGGTTCTGATCGATTCGAAGACGCCCATTTTTTCCTCGTACTCGAACGTCAGGTATGAAATTCCCTGTTTCTCAAGCTCATTCTTTAGCAACACGTAATCGAGTAACGCCGGCTCGCAGAACTTCGGCGCGCAGAAGATGACTCCGTCCACATTGTTCGACCGAACTTTATTGATGAGCTGTTCAGCGCGGGGCTTGGGTCCGTAATGTCGAACGGATGAATACCGGCTCCGATGGAGATAGCTCTGGGCAAGCGATAGGAGGGGATCGCCGTTGACCGGCACCGGATCTTCGAACCATCGTGTGTGAAGCAACAAGTCGTCGTCGACAACATAACAGCCTGCTTCTTCTACGACCTGAAGAAGTTCCAGTGGCGGTTGCTCGCAAAACGTTCCTTCGATCAACACTCGAACATAGTCTCTCGATTTCCGGCTTCTTTGTTGGATTTCAGGAACAACTCGTTCCAACAATTGGCTGTGCTCTTCAACGGGCATCAGAGTTCCCACACGCAAGATTACGTAAGCTTCGTAAGTAGAGAGAAGCCACGGCGTCATCGACTTGATACGATACAGCTGCTGCGTCAATTCACGATTGCGGTTGTAGAGTGTGATACTGTTGTTCAGCGTTTCGGGAGGAACTCTCTTTCCAGAAAGGGATTCGAGCGTCCCGAGCAGTCGCTGCAGTTCTGTTCGATAGAAATGAGGCGCAGCTGCCGAGGTCATGTTCTGAGGAAAATGGATGTACTCGACTTTCTGTTGAGGAAAATTGGACTGCCAGACGCCGGAAAGATTTCGCGCGACGTCGCAAATCGATGGAAACCAGAGCGCATCGAATTCGTTCAGCAGGTCCCTCAAGCCCAGCTCAAGCGTGGAGCGGGCAATGGAGCAGACGAAGGATTGAATGCGGGAGTCCGCGTGGTCGATTTCAATTTTTCCTCCGGCGCCGTAGACGCCTACCGGCAGCACGCCCGCGGCGTGCGCGAGCTCGTGCGGTGAATAGACAGGAAAGGTGCCAAGGACTTTGCCGTGCGGATTCTTCGACTTCCATTCCTTGACGGTCGGAAACGCTACGTCGTCAATGACCGTGCGATACCGCTCTATGGTTTCTTCGAAACTCATTTCAATGATTCTTCCATACGGGTTGTCTCTTCTCCAGAAAAGCACTCAGGCCCTCGTGTGCATCTTCCGTCTTCATCATCTCGTCTAGATAAATTTCTTCACCGCGGCTGAGGGCTTCCATGCAGTGGCGATAGAGACCTGCATCGATAGCGCGCTTTGCTAACTGTAAGATCGCTTTGCTCTGAGATGAGAATTTCGATACGAACGAGTCTACCTGTGTTTCAAATCCTTCTACAGGAAACATCTTGTTGATAAGTCCGATACGTTCAGCTTCCGTTGCCGAGATCGTCTCGCCGCCAAGGAGAAGCTCCAGTGCACGATTGCGGTTGACCAATCGTGGAAAGATAACCGCAGCGACAGGCGGAAAAACTCCGACTTTGATTTCGGGCTGGCCGAACTTGGCTCGCTCCGATGCGACGACCATGTCACAGTAAATTGCCAGTTCGCATCCGCCGCCCAGTGCCGCTCCGTCGACGACCGCAATCGTTGGAATTTTAAATTGATGCAGATGGTGAAAGATGCGGTGAAACTCGCGGATCATCGAGGTGACTTTCTCTGCCGTGTGGTCTGCAATGTCCACTCCCGCGGAGAAGGCTTTTCCCTCGGCCTTGAGGAGCAGAACTTTTGCGGTTTTGTGTTGCAGCAGTTCGCTCAGGGCCGCGTTTATCTCCTGCATCGCGGGAATATTGAGCACGTTGAGCGGCGGGCGGCTCAGCACAACCGAGACCACCTCTACGGTATCGACGACCTTTATTGATTGATAGATGTTCATCGTTGCAATGAGAATTGGTTTACGGCAAGTAAGTTCTCTTCATTGAGTCCACCATACTCTGGATTGTTTGTTCTACCCCGGTTCGCACTCCTTCTTGATCGAGTCTCGTAAACTCAGCGGTCAATTCTTGTTGTTTGGCGGGACTGAGATGAGCGTCGGCCATCATAAAGAGAATGTTGTCTTCTTTCGAGATATGTTCTGTCAGTAGGTCGATGTACTGGCGAGCGTTGCGTGCGAAATTAATGGCAGCGTTGGTTGTTCCGTTTCGGTAGCCTTCCGAAGCGGCTACCATTCCACCGACGAATTTCCGGCCTTGTTCGTGTTCTGAGAGCATCACCCCAATCGGACCGCCGTTCCTCGGAATCCCTGCGCTCTCCATCGCGGGGAAGAGAAGCGTTTCCTCCTTTGCGTGGTGGCGGCCGTCAGCGAATTGTTTGATGAATTGAATGGCTTGATCAAGATGGTCAGGGTTCACGGATTCGCTTCGCTCAAGCGTCGCGGAGATCTTTCCCAACACGGCAAGCATTTGTTCGATCGACCGATGTTCGTTTTTCAAAATGTCAGTTGGCTTCATGGTGCTCCTCTTTGAAAGGCAAGCACGTGTTTGACAGATACGGCTTGACGTGATCAATCATTTCTTCATCAGTCTTCTGGCCACGGTCAAACCATTCGTCTCCGACTTTGTTCAAGCCTATCATCACGTTGGCACTCAGTCGCACCGCCTCCATCGCCAGGTTGACCATGTGCGTGCATCCCTCGGCGTGTCCCAGCAAGTCGACGAGCTGCTTGTTGATGCCTCGCTCAATTTTCAACCCAACGACTCTGTTGATATTGCGAAGGGTGAATTGACAGATGCCGTATGGGACCTTTGTCATCTGTGAGTCTGCGTGAACAATTGTCTCTGTCGATAGGTCAATCGTCAATTCGACGCGAATGTGATGATTCAGGTCGAGCATCGTGGCCTTCGTCAGAATCTCGCGGTCGTTCTTCCGGGCGACTGCAAGATTGATATTCCGTTCGTAAATATCCTTCATCGCTTCCTCGTTAGATATACTGTCCACCATCTACCTTGACCACTTCGCCGGTGATGTGCTTTGCTTTTTCTGAGACGAGAAACACGATCAGGTTTGCAACATCTTCCGGCTGACCGAATCGGCCCAGTACGATTTCGTCAAGCGACTGTTGCTTTACGTCCTCGGCCAGTTCTCGCGTCAAATCGGTCTCGATCATTCCCGGAGCCACAGCGTTGACATTCACGCCGTATTTCCCCAGCTCCTTTGCTACAACTTTCGTCAATCCGATGACGCCGGCTTTTGACGCCGCGTAGTTGGCCAGACCGAACTTACCACGCATACCATTGATGGAGCTGACATTCACAATCTTGCCCCCTTTCTGTTGGCGAAATATTGGACTGACTGCGCGCAAATAGTTGAAGCATCCTTTCAAATTCACATCGAGCACTGAGTCCCATTGCTCTTCGTCCATTTTCCATATCACGCCGTCGCGAGAGATGCCTGCGTTGTTGACGAGAATGTGCAAGCCGCCAAGTTCGTCGACGATTGTTCGGACTACTCGTTGAGCCTCTCTGAATTTTGACACATCCGACTCAATCGCAAGACATCTGCGGCCGAGCTTTTGAACTGAAACAACAACCTCTTGTTCCTCGCCGGCACGATGTCGGAAACCCCAGTATGTGAAAGCCACGTCCGCACCTTCGCTCGCCAAGGCAAGAATCGTGGCCCGGCCAATGCCGAGCGAACCGCCGGTGACGAGAGCTATTTTTCCTTTGAGTTCCATATTCCACCGGAACAAATCCTACTTCTTGCTTGGCAGCACTTGTTCGATCAGCTTCTCGTCGAACTCGGCCCCATCGGCGAGGAGCTGGCGGTACTTCACAAAATCAATCACGTCTTTGCCCGTTTGTTTCCGAGTGTTGAAGGCGGTGAAGCCGAGGAACCCTTCCGTGGCCATGTTTGCGGCAAGCCAATGGCGGTTAGGGATTTTTGCTTGATCCCAATAAAATTTCTTCTTCATCCGAATGCCATCAATCGCCTTCATCAGGCAGCCGGGCATCAAGTTCGTGAATCGCCAGAGGATGTCGTTGACGGTCTTGTCGAGCAACGAGAAATCCACCGAGCATTTTTCTGCTTCAGCACGGGCTTGTTTCAGTTTCTCACCTGAAAGAAACTCGCCGTAGGCGATTTCTCCATCCTCAACGTATCGATCAGTCACAACGGCCGGATTGCGTTTGAACTCGTTGCCATTCTTTAACACGGGGACAACTTTCGTCAGCAGTCCAAGTCGCTTCATTTTGTAAGCGCTCCACGTCTCACACGAAACACAGCTCCACATGGAATCTTCGATGCCGAGGAAGAGCGGAAGAAAATCCGTTGCCCCGCCGTCAGGCGAAGATCCGTGTCGCGGTCCGGCCTGGCCGAAGACTGCGGTGTCCGCCGAGATGGAAAGGTCGCACGCAGTTCCAATTTCCTGTCCCCCGGCAACGCGCATGCCGTTGACGCGGCAGATCGTAGGCTTCTTGCAATTGAGGATCGCATCGACCATCGCGATGAACAGATCCATGTATAGGCCATACTCTTGCGGACGTCGCGCGTAGTATTCGGCGTACTCTTTTGTGTTGCCGCCCGTGCAAAATGCTTTGTCGCCAACGGCGGTGAACACCACAGCGATCACGCGCCGATCCATAGAGGCTTTATGGAATCCCGCGATAACTCCTTTTGCCATCTTTGTTGTGTAGGAATTATACTGCGAGGGATTGTTGAGTGTAATCCAGGCGACGGCGAGTTCTGGAACTGTCTGGCCTTCGCCGTCGAGCACAGGGCGTAGCTCGTACATCGTGCAGGGCGGTTCGATTCCGAAATGCTCGTTGGCCCAAAGGTCGTGGTCTTTCAGTTGGTCGTCGCGGGGAAGCCAGTCGAGGTTCATCGTTTGCTCTTCGTTATTTCGGTTTCAATAAATGTTTCGATCTCGTCGTCGGTGAGCAGTCGGTTGGAATGTTTGGCGTAGTTGAAAATCTTCTGCACCATTCCATCTTGCTGTGCGACACCGTGATCTTTGAGCCAGTATACCACATTCGATTCGCCGCTCAGCGGACCGATATCAATTCTTTGTTTGCGCCCAACCATGTGCGCGGGGATGGCAGAGTAGATCATGTCGGCCAGCCAATCGTCTCCGGTGCTCATAGCTTTGATGACAGCTGCAGCGTGAACGCCCGTCGCTGTTCGGAACGCATCGGGCCCGGTAACGGGGTAGTTGAATGGCACGGGTGTGTGTGTAGCCTCTGCAACCAATCGGCAGTATTCGTTCAGCTTACAAAGATCGTTGTCGATGATACCCCACATCTTGAGGTTCACAAGCAACAAATCCATCGAAGTGTTTCCGCAGCGTTCGCCGATGCCGAGCGCGCACGCGTGCACGCGGTCGACTCCCGCACGTACTGCGGCAAGTGTAGATGCGAGTGCAAAGCCGCGGTCGTTATGTCCGTGCCAATCGATCTTCACGTCTTCGCAGAGGTTCTCAATCACATCGGTTACGAAACGAACGATATTAACGGCGCCCGTTCTGGTGGTGTGACCAACGGTATCAGCGATGACGACGCGCTTTGCGCCGCAATTGATGGCAGCTGTGTAAAGCTTTTCAATGTCGTCCGGATGCGATCGCGTGGTGTCTTCAGTTACGTACATGCTCGGCAACCCGTGTGCGACAACGTACTTCACGGCTGTTTCAGTGAGTTTCAAAATCGTGTCGATTGTCCAGCCTTCAACGTATTGTCGGATGGGACTGGAGCCGACAAACGTCGCAACTTCGATCGGGAGTCCGGCCTTCTGGGAGATATCAATGACAGGATCGATGTCCGCGATGACTGTGCGTGCCGCGCAGTTGGGCTGGATCTTCATCTTGCATCGAACAATTTCTTTCGCAAGCTCGAGCGTGTCGTTGTAGGCGCGCGATCCGGCGCCGGGAAGACCAATGTTTGCTGAGTGGATGCCAAGGTCTTCCATCAGGTGGAGGATCTTGATTTTTTGGTCAATGGTGGGGTCGGTGACGGATGGAGATTGCAGCCCGTCGCGAAGGGTCTCATCATCGAACTCAATGTGAACAACGCCTTTGAGGTCGGCGAGGCCACCTTTATTCCAATCGTAGGTCAACTCTTGATGTTCAGGAATCATAGCTGCATCCTTTCATCGAAAATCAGATCCAACACAACTCACATCAGTGGCGCAGCAATGCTTGCGCTATTGGTAAGTACTCTGTTTCTACGGAGCGACTTTCTTCTCCGCGATTCGTCGCTTGGCAAACTCCACCATGCCTCCTGCCTTGATGATGTGCTGAATGATCTCGGGGAAGGGCAGAACTTGATAAGATTTCGATTGAGTCACGTTGTTGATTACGCCGCCGGCGAGGTTAACGGAAAACTCATCGCCAGCCCTCGCATCATCAACCGCTTCGTCCGACTCTAGTATTGGAAGACCGATATTAATGCTGTTCCGATAGAAAATGCGCGCAAAGGACTTTGCAATTACGCAAGAGACTCCTGCGCCTTTGATGGCAATGGGAGCGTTTTCGCGCGAACTACCACAACCAAAATTTCTGCCAGCGACTATGAGGTCCCCCGGCTGCACTTTTTTCACGAAGTCTGCGTCGAGATCCTCCAAACAGTGCGGCGCTAGCTCTTCCTCCGTAAACGCCGTACAATAGCGAGCCGGTATGATGACGTCGGTGTCGATGTTGTCGCCGTATTTGTGAACTCTACCCTTGATCATTTTCTGCGACTCCTCTTTCGTTTTGTATCAGGTTCAATTCCAATTTCTAATCGTCGTGTGCCTCTGCGATATTTGGGATTTGGAAATTGGAGTTTTCTAAATAGGGTATCGCCTCTTGAACTCCGGCGATCGACCTTGGACAACCGCCTCAAGTCCGATGAGAGCATCGGGATGCTCAAAAACTTGCTGCAAGTAGTGATTAAGTTCAAACTCCGCAAGCGTATCGTTGTCGATCCCGTTTAGGTGACACTCGAACCCACGTGACACCAAATAATTGGCCATCCAAACGGCGTTCGGGGAATTAGAGGCGACCCGTCTTAGCGTCCGTTGTGCAGACGCTTTCATGTTGCCCGTGAACCAGACCGGCTGGTTGCCCCGAGCCTGCGCGTAGAGTGTGGGGATCAAATCGGACTGGCTGAACAAATCCTTTGCAATCTGCCACTCAAGTCTTTCGTCCGCGGAGATTTCTGTGTGTAATCGCTCGAATTTGAGCGAACTGAACTGCTGTGGGGAAAGATTCAATCCGTTCTTTTGCGCGATGGCATTCGCAATGATTTCTGCAGCATCATCCCGTCGATGTTGTGGTACAATTGCATCGGCGCAGCCGAGTTGAAAGACCATCTGCGGGGAAGAGGTAGTTGTTCCACCGGCGAGCATGAAGTAGCGCGAAAGCGCAAGGGCAGTTTCTGCGTCGCCTGTCTTTTTGAAAATGAGCTGGGGGAGCGTCAACGTTCCTCGCAGGCCGGGGTAGATTCCAAGGCGTGTCTCGGGCAGGGAGAATGAAGTCCGGTCGGTCACGAGGACAACGGAGTTCGGGTCTGACGCAAATGCACACGCCAACTCAACACCACCGCCGAACGCTTGGCCATCTACAATGGCGATCTTGGGTTTTGGCGTCCCGGTCATCACGTGGAATATCACGCGCTGCCATTCTCGTGTTTCTCGAACGATGGATTCTATGTCATTGGATTTTATCCGCTCGATAAAGGCGGGGATGCTCGCGCCAGCGATGAACGTTTTGATTGGTGCAGTGTCGAACACGATGACCTTGCACGCGTCATCCTCATTGGCTTCGCTGAATTGTCTGTTCAACTCCTCAAAAATCGAATTGTCCACTGCATTTGCCGCGCGCGGATTAGAGAGCGTAACGCGTCTGACGGCACCGTCAAGTTCTTTCTCGCTTGAAACCTTTAAGAGCGAAGGCGCAATCGTTCTAGCATCCATCGCACGACGAAGCGTGCGAGAAACGGGGAAGTCGTGTCGGAGTTTTTCAGCCAACTTGCAGCGCGCGTTGATAATCTGGCGAAGCTCGGTGGACCCTAAAGCATTCATGATTGTGAAAGGGCCCCTTCGCCAGAGGAACGCATTCTGTGTCAGCAATTCGAGATCATCGACCGTAATCAGTCCGGCGTCGACACATTCCGTTGCTGTGAGGAAACCAATTGCAAGAAAACGCTCGGTAAGTTCCTCAATGAGTCGTGGGCTGATGGATTGGATTGAAGGGTTCGTTCCTTTGCGAATCCAGCGCACCTTGGATTTATCGCTCGCCTGTTCGAGTTCTTGAATGAGGTCAATATAGTTCTTGCGCGGCTGAAAGAAGTTGCCGTAGGCTTTGAGGAGCGGGTCATCGGGGCGGGCCGCATCGGAAAACGAGCGCATGGAATACAACCCAATCGGTAATCCCGTGCTGTCCATCAGGCTGAGGAATCCGATGGGAATGTCGTACGCTCTCTTTCCGGCCTCCTCAATGGCGGCGAGTTCGAATCCTTCCTCGACCATACGTGTTGCCTCGAGAAGGAGCGAAACGAAGATAACATCCGCTACTCCGCCCTTTCGACTGTTGCGAATGTGTGTGGGAATTTTTCCACCCAGCTTGAGATACCGACGAGCGATTTGCTTTGCGCTTTCAGAAGCTGTGTCCGTTCCAGCGTACTCAGCTGCGCGATTCTTGTGTGGGAGGTAGAAATAATGCATCCACACGACCTTTTCTGGCCTGCGAGTTACACGAGCGAGGATATTGGCGTCGAGAGAAGAAGAATTCGTGGCCAGCACGACGTGGTGCGGCGTAAGTTCATCCAGCCGGCGGAAAATTGATTCCTTGATGTCGACGCGTTCCGTCGCCGCCTCGATGACTATCTGAAGATTGCGGCTGCGGCAGGCATTCTCGTAGTCCGTGCCGCCGATGATCTGGGATCGAATCGTAATGATTTGTTGAGGGGAGAAAATCCTTCCACGAGCCTGAGCGAGCTCATTGTCGATGGTTGCGAAACCGTTCGCGACGGCGGCATCGGACACATCGAGCATGCCGACGTTGAATCCGTTCTGGGCGTAGTTTTGGGCGAGGCTCGATCCCATCGTGCCTGCGCCGACGATGAGAAGCTCAATGTTGTCCCAAGTTGCATTCATCTCAGGAATTCAAAGCTCCAAAAAGCGAATCAGAAATCGATCAGTAGCCTTCGACGATTATTGCCCCACCTTGCCCACCGCCGATGCACGCAGAGGCAAGTCCCAAACCACCCAATTTTAACAGCGAAATCACCAGCCGTGCGCCGGTTGCTCCCAGAGGATGACCGAGAGCAATTGCACCACCATTGAGGTTTACCTTTTCCCGGTCAAGATTCAATTCACGTTCCACAGCAAGGTATTGGCCCGCGAACGCCTCGTTGATCTCGATGTGTTTGATTTCTTTCAACGTGAGTCCCGCTCGCCGCAACGCAATTTCTGAAGCAGGCACAGGACCGATTCCCATATAATGGGGGTCAACTCCTGCCGTGCCCCAAGAAAGCAATTCGCCAATCGGTTCCACTCCAAGCTCTTTCGCCTTTCGGTAAGTCGTCATCACCAAAGCCGCGGCGCCATCGACAATGCCGGATGAGTTACCACCGGTGTGGATACCGTCTGCTTTCACAGGCCGAATTCTGGAAAGCGCTTCAACTGTTGTGTCGGATCGCGGATTCTCATCTTCAGAGAAGATTTTTTCCGTTCGACCTTCACTGAACTTCACCGGTGCGATCTCTCGGCTCAGGCGGCAGTTATTCTTGGCGTCTCTGGCTCTCATTTGAGATGCGTAAGCAAACTCATCCGCGTCTTTGCGTGTGATGCCATAGAGCCGGGAGAGATTTTCAGCGGTCCCCATCATGTCTGTGTTGATGAATGTATCGTTCAAACCATCCTTGAAAAGAAAAAGTACGGTTGGTCCTGACATGTACGGAAACCCATACGCGGCGCTGTACACAAGCATTGGCGATTGGGATGTGCTTTCGTATCCGCCAACGAGTGCGACTTTGGCTTCGCCGGAGAGAAGTTCCTTCGCGCCGGTGACGATGGCCTCGCCGCCAGACCAGCAAATTCGATTTACGGTGAGGGCTGTGGAGAAATGGGAAAGACCGGCTTTCAATGCAACATGGCGGGCTCCATAGTGAGAGTCGATGCTTGTGTGCATCCCGTTTCCCATCACCGTTGTGTCGATGACGTCTGCGCGGTCAGCAAGTCCCGCTTGCTCGACCGCCGCGCGTGCAGCTTTCGCGCCGAGATCAATCGGTGAGAAACTGCTCAAGCTTCCGCCGACGCGACCGAATGGCGTTCTGGTGCCAGAAAGGAAGACGACTCTTTTTGTTCTGTCCGGCAGAATTGCCGGTCCAGTAGGAATGATGTTCTTTGGGATTTGAAAAATGTCGTTCTTCGACGAGGTCTTCACTTCATTTTCTTCCAGATCTGATCGAGTTGATTGAGCAACTCATTCTTCTGCGCGTCAGTGATTCCATCCCAAGCCTCCGCGTCTGTTTCTTCCGCTAGCTTGCCGACCTTTTCGCGGAAGCTCTTTCCCTTGTCGGTGACATATACATTCACAACACGCCGATCATCGCCATCTCGTCGTCGCTCTACCAAACCATCCCGTTCCATCCGATCAACGATTCCTGTTGTCGTTGGATTGTCAAGACAAAGAAGTTCGCCCAACTGCGTGAGGGGAATCCCATCTTCCTCCCACAATCGAATGAGCACAATGTATTGGGTTGATGTGAGTTCGTGCCCAGCCAGCTTAGCATCGAGTGCTCGTTTCAGACTTCGGGCTGTCCGAGTCGTCAGGAAGCCAAGGCTTTTGTCTAGAGACCACATTTCCCGTTCTTCAATAGAGGTATTGAATTGTTGGCACACATAATATTAGCGTGCGATTATTTCGTATGCGAACTAAGTATGCAAAAAAACCTAATGGATGTCAAGAAAAATAATAGCCCGAAGGATTAGAAGGGAGAGAATTTTCCAAATCCGTTGCTCTTGGGGCGAGCCAACAAATTGATTTTCGCCCACATTCCATTGCTAGCCAACCTTCTGAAACCCCTTCGGCGTTTATAGCGTCCCAGGAGTTGATCTGGGCTTAATGAGTAGTCGTGGCTTCCTCTTTCAATTTCCGCCAAATTCTTTTCAACATCCGCCCGTCGTCACCCCCATCGATCGGTAGCAGTGCGGAGCAGTTGCACGTGCTCAGGTCTCGTGCGTGGAGCGATGGAACAAGCTGTGCTAAGGACAAACCCGCCGTGTTGTTTCCCAGACACAATTCGGCCACGCGCATCATCGAGAATCTCCTTTTCCGTGCCGAACAGGAGGATGTTGACGGCATCGATGTTTCCTTTGATGAATCCTCTTTTCCCGATTCGTATGAATGCTTCTTCCAATTCGACATCGCCCAATGGGGGAGGGTCGAGGCATTCGATTCCGCTTACCTCTGCATCGAACATCAATTCCAGTCGGTCATTGATCGATCCACAGGTATGCGTGTAGATTTCTACGCCATTCGCACGGACGGCCCGTGCCAGTTCTCTTTCAAAAGGCAGAACAAATTGCGCATAGAACTTTGGAGAGATAAACCCCGAGCCTGCAAACGGTGACGATATTTTTATTGCATCGACACCCGTGTTGCACATATTCTCGGCACACGCCTTAATCAGCATGGTGAAATGAGAAAGGATTGCGTGGGCTTTTTCCTGCTCTTCCACCAGGCCCATCAGACCGTTTTCGTACCCTACAAGATCGAGATAGTAATCGAACGGCGATGTAATCTCACCGTGAAGCGAATATGCATTGCCCAATCTGTTCTTCAAGATCGAGAAAATATCAAACGGATGATCCGGGTCAATAAGGAAATGCAAACCTTTGGAGACCGGGATGTAGGTGAGTGATTGAGGAAGAGCTTTCAAATCGAACTCAGACAGGATCACGGTACGCTTCTCACGGGATGAATAGTGCCGCGGCAAGTCATCGAACACGTGGAGCGTTGTATCGCCATTCTTCCACTCCAACTCTTCGCCTTCGTTCGTCATTCTGCGGAATTGAATCCGATCCTTCCAATGAGGATCGTGTCCGTGGAGGCTCACTAAGATTCCGTCGAAACCGTATTTCTCGCGCATCGTGATCAGCCCGTCGGCAAAAACATTCACATCGTTCCAAAAATCGGCGGGTGAACATTTCAATTGCATTTGCATGTGCCCGATACTCATTTGGCACATCAGCGGTACCTTGTCGACCGACTCTAACCGCATCGCAGAACAAATTCTTTCTCGAGGAGTCAAGTTTAGTTACCTCTAAGTTGTTAGCTTTGCGTTTTGAACCGTTGGCCAGGCTCCCAATTGGGGAAATGCGGAGGTTACTGAAGAATTTTTTTCATTGCCGCGATATGTTCGGGAGTGGTTCCGCAGCAACCGCCGATAATTTTTACTCCGCAATGCGCCAGGGCTTTGCTCTTCTCAGCCATGAATTCCGGTGTTTCTGGATAGATCGCATTTCCCTCCTTCAGTGTCGGGATGCCGGCATTGGATTGGATGATGATGGGCAAAGAAGTGTGGCGCGAAAATTCTTCTGCGATCTTTACCATATTCTCGATACCATTTCCACAGTTAGAGCCGATAATGTCTGCCCCTGCTTCAGTCAAACCTTTTGCTGCCTCTTCGACACTCGTGCCCATGACAGTTCGGAATCCTTTGGGAGTCGGATCGAAAGTCATTGTAGCGCAGATTGGAATTGAAAAGGAAAACGATTTCGCTGCCTCAATCGCAAGAATTGCTTCTGCAAGATCTGTCATTGTTTCGATACAAATCATATCCATTGGCTCGACAAGCATCGCATTCATTTGTCGTCGGAATGAATCGTACACGATTTCAGCGCTTGTATCCCCGTACGGTTCGAGTATTTTCCCTGACGGGCCGCACGAAAAGGAGACATAGGCACGATCCTGAACAACATTGCGAACGGCACGAAGCGCGGTGGTGTTGATCTCTTCAGTTTTGCCATCAAGGGCGTACTGAGCAAGTTTCAATGGCGAGCCGCCAAAAGTATTGGTCTGGATAATCTCTGCACCTGCGCCGAGATACATACGTGCAATCTCTTCCAGCACCTCGGGTGATTGGAGGTTCATTTGTTCGGGACAATCGCCCGGTTTAAGACCCCGACGGAATAAAATAGTCCCCATCGCACCATCTGCTATTATGACGCCGGGTTGTTTAAGACGTTCGAGCAGTGGTATCATCGGATTTGATCAAGGAATCTCTTTACGGTTTCTACGGCATTCATTCCGTCAAAGCAGTATGCATCCGCACCGATTTCGTTTGCATAGTCAGAAGAAAGAGGAGCGCCGCCAACAATAATCTTTACTTTGCCGTAGAGGTTTCGTTCCTTTGCCAGCTCCACGACGGATTTCATCGTGGGCATCGTGGTCGTGAGCAGCGCCGAGAGTCCTATCACGTCGGCCTTTTCTTGCTCGGCCACGCTGATGAACTTCTGCGCTGAAACATCATTGCCAAGGTCAATCACTTCAAATCCCGCTCCTTTCAGCATTATTGCCACCAAATTTTTCCCTATGTCGTGAAGGTCTCCCTGCACAGTTCCGACAACAATCTTCCCGTGTGATTTGGCATTTGCCTCAATCATCAAGGGTTTGAGCAAGTCCAATCCTGCATACATTGCTTTGGCAGCCAGGAGTACATCAGGCAGATAAAGTTCGTGCTTGCGAAATTGTTCTCCAACTACACTCATGCCCGCTATCAAGCCTTCATCCAATATGTTCTTGGGATGGAGTCCGTCGGTTATTGCTTGGCGAGTCAATTCGGCTACGCTTTTGGCTTTGCCCTGCTGCAGATGGTCAGAGATTTGTTGAAGCAGATTCATAGTGTCGTCCTTATTCTTCGTGATCCGTTACCGCGTGTATTCTCTCCCGGCACGAGTGTTCCGCACAATCACGACAGAACGAGAATGTGTCGTCGAAGTAAAAAATATTCTTCTCGCCGGAGATGATCACGCCGCTGATAGATTTCAGCGGCTGCATTAGGTGACTCTCATTGAGTGTGATGCCAATTTCACTGGGATGGAGAGCGTCAAATAGCTTTTTCTGTGCGCTGATGTGCCAACCGCAATATCCGGGGCTGAAACGCAGCACGCCGGTACCTTTGATCTGAAATCCGAAATCTTTCAGATGCCGGAGGTAGAGTTTTTCAACGGCTCGCGCTGTCAGTTCTGTGCCTTCAGAAGCCGCCGAATCAAGCATTGAGCCGAGAGCAAAATCATTTGTTCTGAACAATCGCCGTATCTCTGAACATATTTCCTGACCGATCGTGACCGCGAAGAGTGCCAGGTTTTCAGAAGCCTGGAATATAGGACCAACAGGGGAGTCAGGTTCATTGCGTCCTTCACCCTCAAAGACTGGCTTGAATGCATCCTTTGCAATCTCAACACCGGCTCCGACGGGTCTTGCTTTCTCCCGATATAATTCAACTGCGTCCCGTGCCAGTTGTAAAGTAATTCCATTTGCCTGCTTCCATCGGGGAATGCCCTGTCCTTCCAACACCGCAGCAACTGGAGGAAGGACTTCTTCAATCGGTATCGAAAAAATCTTTCGGTTCATTGCAAGAGTGGTAGTGTTGTCATTCCATACTTTCGTGCTGCAGAGAGCATGAGTTTTGTCATTTCGCTTCTCGTATTGTCGGGGAGGCGCGTTGGATGGAAGGAGGCCAAGATTCTTTCGATTTCACGTTCGGCTCGTTCGTGCAGCGTCGCATTTCCTTCTTCCTCCCAACGCGATCGGTTCGTACGGTTTATGACAGCCCCAGGGAAATATTCTTCTTGCTGTAAATATTTTCGTGTGTGCTCTGAGATAAGAAGATGTTTCTCCCTTAGGAGTTCATCAAAGATTGGTTGTGACGGAAAATCCTCCTTTGGCTCAACTCCCTTGATCAACCGAAGTGTCATTCCACAGACCTCATTATCCAACAAAAGTTTTTCCAGACTGAAGCAGCTTTCGAAATCGAGCATTCCGGGACCCGATATGTTGTTGATGCCGGCAAGGGCTGCGAGGGTTGCGCCCATGGATGTTTCGAGACCAGCCTGAGCGTCCAGTTGCTTCGAATCACTCAGGCAAATGTACGCTTGAGTCGGTAGGTCCAGATATTTCCCGATTTCGTTATAAGCGCAGTCGGTCATCATCGTGGCGATGGAACCCATCGGCGTGGTTTCATACCGGAAATCGAAGAAGGCGGGTGAACCGCCATACAACACAGGCGTTCCTGGATTGGAGAGCTGACTGATCACGAGACCGCTTAATGTTTCTGCTGTGTGTTGCACAAGCGTGCCGACGAGCGTTACGGGCGACATGAATCCCGACAATGGCATTGACACATATTCGACAGGGATTCTATATGCTGCACAATCGACAAGATTTTGAGAGGTAACTTCGCTCCACTTCAACGGAGAAGTCGGACAGCAAGAAAATATTGTTAGCGGCTTGGAGGCTAAATTCTCCTTCGAACCTCGGACGGCAATTTGAAGCTCTTTCATGATTTCAAAAGCCTCAATCGTAAACGTGCCCGTGACGACAGGCTTCTCGCAGTACAAGAGACTGAGAAACAAACGGTAGCTATCGGAAATGCGTTCGTGGACGTCGGTGGGAATCAATGCAGTCGATTGGGATGCGATGTGATTCATCGCCCCGACGAGTTTTGCGTAGGAGACGTAGTCGCGTGTTAATGGTTTACGGATTCTGTTGGTTGTGCCGTCGAGGATATATATAGCGGCGGAACCGGGAGTGAAGTTCACGTTGAAGCCAGAAAGGTCAACGGCCTCCGCGCCCAAGACATCGTAAAGTTTAAACGAATGTGGTGTGAGCGAATGTGCTCTATCGATCAACGAGGGGGTGAAGTGTACGCGTTTTGTGTTCTTATCAACTCTCGCCCCATGATCCGAGAGCATAGAAACGACTCGATCGTTATGAATCTCAATACCAATCTTGCATAGAATATCTCGCCCTTCGGAAATGATCCGACGGATCAATTCATCACTAAGGAATTTGACGGTAGGTCTCACGAGGGTGTCCTTTCGCCGGCTGGCTGCTAGCCAAGATATTGACATTCAGCTTGGCATCGATCTGCAAAAAGTGGACCAATGATCTCTCCAAGGGTCACTTCGGTAATGCAAGCCATCTTGTGCAAGAGCTTCTTCAAGACTTCTGCTCCTCATTCCCCGTATTGCGAATTGTGGTCTCGCTCGGAATTCCCTGCCTGCCGAAGGGAGGGACGAGATTATGATTGGTTGCAAGTGGTAGGGCAATGACAGCAGGAGGAGATTCTTGAGATGGGTTGTAACCTCGTTGTGCGATTTGACTTACTCTGTTGGTTTGTGGCTAACGTCAATCTCATTGACGATTGGCTATCCAAGGAGACTGCGGCCTTCTGGACCACAGTTTCGAGCGGACTTTTCCACCCCAATTTCCCTATCTTAACTACAGCTACTCTGTCCCTAAATTAATGGAGTTCGAATGGACGTGCCTAAGAAGTTTCTCGTTTTTGTGCTCGCGGTTGTTTGCACAATCGGAAGCGCACAGCTGAAAAAACGTGTTGCCGTCTCCCGATTCGACGACCGAACCGGCAGCGGCTACGCTCACCTGGGCGAAGGCGTCGCCGACATGCTTTCTACCGCGCTCGTCAAATCGGGCAAGTTTATCGTGTTCGATCGTCAGGAGATCGATCGCCTGATGACCGAGCAGCAGCTCGGACAATCTGGCGCTGTGACCCCCGAGTCCGCTCCAAAGGTCGGCCAGCTGATCGGCGTGGAGTTGTTTGTCGTTGGAAGTGTGACTGAATTTGGTACAAAAGAAAGCAATTTCGGCGGAGGGGTTTCTTCGGTCTTCGGCGGAAGTGTTTCGACAAAGAAGGCTCGTGCCGTAGTGGATGTTCGGCTTGTAAACACGACGACAGGGGAAATTGTCGCCGCAGAATCAAAAGAGGGGGAAGAATCTACGACCGGCGTTGGAGTGAGCTACGAGGGCATCGATTTCAATAACAAGGACTCGTGGGACGACACAGATATCGGCAAGGCGACACGGCTGGCGGTGAATGGGGTCATTGAACTGATTACGGCGAACATGGAAAAGATCGCCTGGTCCGGCAAGGTACTCAAAGTCAACGCCGACGGAACCTTGTTGATGAAACCGGGCTCCGAAGGAGGGGTCAAATCGGGCAAAACATTTTTCGTCTTCCGCAAAGGCGAGGAGATTAAGGACCCCGATACGGGCGCTTCGCTCGGTGCGGAAGAGACGAAGGTTGGAAGAATCCAGACGCTTGAAGATGCGCTGAAGGGAAAAGCCTTCAAGTGCAAAGTGGTCGAGGGAGCTGGGTTGCTGGTGGGCGATGTCATTCGAGAAACAGAGAAATAGTGTTCAGCGAGGATACCTTCCAACTGCTGGTTGCACGGTTTGTCTCATAGTAGATCCAACGATACAAGTCAAGAACCTGCGAGATTGTTTTGAGTTGCACTTGGCAATCTCCCAGGGGAGAATCTGTCATTCCACAGAAGATTTTGAAATATGGCATCGAACTTCGAACGTTCAAAGCGATGAGCTGCATCGGCACGAACCTGTCTCAGCACTACTAGACGGCGCCAGGAATCTTTCAAGTTGTAATCGGAGGTCATCATGAAAAAACTCTCGTGTCTTCTCCTTCTCACTTGGTCTGTTGCGTACTCGCAATCGGTAATCAAGAAGGATCTATTCTACTTGTTCAACAAAATCCCTCTCCTTCCGGCAAGCTCAAAGGAAGCATATGGAAAGGGGATTCCGGAGGGGAGTGCAGGAGAGGCTGAAGGAAAATATTCCTTCGAAGTTGAGCGATTCAATCCATTCTTTGCGGAGACCCAAAAGTTTAGCACGGAAGCCGCACGGCTATCCGTGCCAACGATGGCAGGCGTCGACAACCCTGAGGAGCTCGCAAAGAAGATGGAAAAAATGAGCGAAGCAGAGAAGATGAAGATGGCGATGGAAATGATGAAAGGAATGCAAGCCCGACCAAGAGCTATCCACGAGTCGCCTGAAGTCATGAATGCATTCCGTGAGTTCGGCCAGTTGAACGAGTTGCTGAGTCAAGAACAAAACAATGACCTCCAGTATCAGCTCAACGACCGGTTTGGACCACTCAATAAAAAATTCTCTGAGATGGATGAACGAATACACAAGATGGTGTGCTTAAAATTCCCATCGTATTGCGAAGATATGGGTCTCTCAAGCTTCACAGAGCAAAGAAGAGCAGCCGACAATGCCGGAGCTTTCAAAATGTTGCAGGAGAACTGGAATGAAAAAAACAAACTCTTTGAAAAAGAATCTATCGTGTTGCGAGACGATCAAGAAAAACGCGCCACACTCTGGAAAAAGCGACTAGGCCCCTTTAATGATGCTCTTCGGAAAGCCAACTTCGGCGCGGAGGTGAAAGATCAGGCGATCATCCAGGCGTTCAGTAATGGACAACAGCGAATCATCGCGGGCGTGGAAGAACTTGCTAGCAGCAGTAAACAAGTTTGGGCGTTCGCCGCGGCGTTGTACGCTCAAGAGGTCCAGTTAGAAAAGAGAATGGCTGAAATCAAAAAGAACTAGAGTCAACCTCGTCTGGTAGAGATGCGAATATTTTGTTCTCCGCGCACGATTTCATAAGAGACAGGCGCTTTCATCACGATGCAAATGCGTAGAAAGGAACAACGATGAAAAAACTTATTTTGAATACGGTTCTTGTTTTGGCCATAACCACTGCGGCGGTGGCGCAGACAAAGAAGTACGAGATCAAATCTGGTATCGTCACGTTTGAAACAACCGTGAAAATGTCGGGGATAACAATCGTGACAAAATACATCGTCTATTTCGATGATTATGGAACCAAAGAGTGCAAGGAAACCTATGACGCAAAGGGAAAAATAAAAGAATGGTTCTTCAGCGATGGGAAGGACCTCTACGGCGTGTATTTTGTGCTGAAAGAAGCCTATAACCGAGGAAAGCCGTACCGAGGGACCGAGATGCCGTTCAGCTGGAATCAGGTTTCCGCAAAGGACCAGCAATCTGGGAAATACAAAAAAGTTCCGAATGTTACCGTTGCCGGCAAGAACTGTGAGGCGTTCGAGATGTACGATACGAATGGAAAGACGAGATTTGCAGGATGGAATCACATCACCCTTCTGATAGAGTTGACTTCGAAAGATATGAGTTCGGTTGCAAGAGCTGTGAAGGTCGAGGAGAACGTCAAGGTTCCCGCTGACAAGTTTACAATCCCCGCTGGTTTCGCGCTTAAATAAGAATATTGGTCGGACTTGCTTAAGTCATTCGATTCTTGAAGTGAACGAAAGGTTTCGTGCATTTCTGGTGATGACTCAAGAGCGAATCAACGTGCGAGTTTGTGCATCGCACACTTGCTAGTTTGGAAAAAGGAAGGCGAGGGAACTGAAGATGAAACGTACTGTAGTTCCTGTGGCTATCATAGTTTTTACATTCATCGGCTGTATACCGTATACTACGCTTCAATCGCCGTAGGCAATCAATCACATTTTTCCAAATGAAGGATAAAATGCGAGCCAACCAGTTGCTCTCCAACAAACGGCGTCGCGGGTAGGCTTGCTATGGGAATGGCGATCCGCCAATCCGCCAAGAAGAAGGCGGTCAAGAAGGGGCGGCGGGTAAACTGATGAATATCCCATTCCAATACTGTTTTTATGGTTTTCGAAATCAACAAGGTAGGGGCAGTCAATGCTGAACCGGAAGACGTCCCGCAGTCCGATATGCCAATAGGCGGAACGAGATCTCGATCCCGCGAACGCGGGATCGGACTTATTTATCCGACGAAGTGCGCCATACTTGGGCGGAACTCGGTCTGTTAGGCAGAAGAAGAAATATTTCTTGAACTACCATCACACATAGGAGGCTACATGAAGCGAGTCACTGGCATTGGCGGTATCTTCTTCAAGGCCAAAGACGCTCCGACACTGCAGGCTTGGTATAAGCAGCACTTGGGAATCGATGTCCAAGTCTGGGGCGGAGCTTCCTTCGATTGGACCGACTCGGAGGGCAAGCCGGTTGCAGGCACAACTGCCTGGTTAATCGATCCGCAGGAAAGTAATCACTTTGCGCCGAGCTCTGCTTCCTTCATGGTTAACTACCGAGTGGAAGACCTCCACGCCCTGGTCAAGGTGTTGAAGGAAGAAGGCTGCAATGTGCTCGATAAGATTGACGACTCCGAGTACGGTAAGTTTGCGTGGGTTATTGACCCTGAGGGAAACAAGGTCGAGCTATGGCAGCCGCCTCAAGGCCCGTGACCGGGCTCGCTAGTTACGGGTGCGAACTGCCCGTATGACCAGTCCCTCCCCGATAAACGACATCGAGGCAGGCAAGGGCTGACGGAAAGTATCGCCCGACTGCATACGAAGTATTTCAGCGGGCTGATGCGATGAATTCCCCCCGTCCACATTTAGAATGAATACACATTCGCTTCGTACGCGGACAATACAAACTCCAAGTGAACTACTCCCGCAACATATTTATCCGCCGAAGTGCACTATACGTAGGCAGAGCTCCGTCCGTTAGGTAACACAATTCTCAAGGAGAAAACTATGAAAGTGCTACTACAAGATATGTTGTTGCTTTTCTTGGGTTTCCCAACTGCGCTGTTCGCCCAGGTAATGCAAAATGATATGCCGCCTTCGCGAGCTCAGATTATTGTCGCAGCGAAGGAAATCATGCAGACATCCCATTACTGTACGTTCATAACGATCGGATCAGATGGTCAGCCTCAAGCCAGAATCGTCGATCCTTTCTCGCCCAACTCTGATCTCACAATCTGGATCGCGACAAACCCTCTTACGCGCAAAGTGCAGGAGATCAACCGTGATCCACGGGTTACCTTGTTGTACTTCAATGCTGCCACATTCGAATACGTCACTGTTATCGGCAAGGCGGTCCTGGATACGGATTCACTTCAAAAGGCTGGGCATTGGAAAGGTGCGTGGGCGTCACTATACAAGAATCAAAATCGAGGTGAGGACTACTTGCTGTTCCGCGTGAAGCCCTCGCGTCTTGAGGTGGTCAGTGTCAAGCGTGGCATGAGGAATGATCCGAAAACGTGGCGTCCGGTAATTCTGGACTTTCCCAAATAGTTGGCGAGGTGTTGCTTCATCAGGCGCATCTCAAAGGGATCCCTTCGGGGTAAGCTGACGGGAATCACGGCCCGCCAAACCGCCAAGAAGAAGGCGGTCAAGAAAGCGCGGCGGGTAAAAGGGGTGAATTCCCCATTCCCAAATTGCTTCTATGGTTTTTTCTTGATATCAACGGGGTAGCGGTCATGAATGCTGAACGGGCAGACGTCCCGCAGCTTATTTATCCGCCGAAGTGTACGACCCGTAGGTGGAGCTCCGTCCGCTAGGCAGCACATTCGTACAAGTCAAGCCAAGTCAATGTTGGGAAATCAAGGACGTATGTTACGTTCTCTTGCAGCGTTGTATATTGTGTTCTTTTTCTCAACCGCCTCGGCCCAAGGCGTTGCCGATTCTTCACATTTGCGTCCTTCGCGATTACTTCCCATTGCTTTTGTTGGAGCTGGCTGCCTTGTTGAGGCTTTGTCGATCAACTTTGACGATCCGGTGTTATACCTTGGCACCGGCCATTTCCTTCAGCAAGAATGGCTAAATGGAACTGCCTTTCTCGCAACGGAGCTTGGACTAAGGGAGTTTCAACGTGAACTCACGACTCGCATAGACCTGGCCGATTACTCACGGTTCCCCAATCTGTCAAACAACTCCATCTACCAGCGTGGAGGGATGAGCCCATCTTCATTTGCCGTCAGCAAATATGCCGACATCGCAACGCTTTCGTTGTTCAATCTTCGACTTATTGATTTTTTCGCATCGTATCGTACACTTCATAACAAATCAACTTACACTAGCAAAGTCCCCCTTAGCCAAGAGGGCTTGCTCTCATTATCAGCATCGCCGTTCAAACTTCGATATCTGATCAAGCCTTGGGTTTGGGGCCCAGTCCTTCTTGCTGGAGCAGCGGCATATCTGGGGGGAAATGGCAACAAGTCGATCTCAAATTCGAATGAAATCGTTCTCTTTGACCAACCGCAATCCCCGACCCAAGCCACGATTTCATACAACGTTCTCCAGGCATACCGATATGCAACCGTAGCTGCAGGCGAAGAAATGTTCTTCCGCGGAGCGCTTCAAACTGAGCTCACCGAGAATTTCTCACCGGCATTCGCACTTGTCACCAGTTCGCTCCTCTTCGGTTTGTGGCATATTCCTCACAACGGTTTCTCTGGCGGCGTTGCAGCAACAGTCGGTGGGTTCCTTCTTGGCTATCGATACCAGAGAAGCAACTACGATCTTGGAGAGGTGATCGCCTTGCACTTCTGGCTGGACTGGATTGTAAGCGCTGTCGAGTTCTTTGCAAACCCACGTAGTTCGCAGTTTGTCTATCGAATTAGTTGGATGCCTTGATTCTATACCAAGCGACCTGCCCAACCGGTCGATCCCCGAGATGTGGCGTCGGGGCAGGCAAGCTGTCGGAATGAGCGGAGGTTAATTTCCCGCGTGGAGGTGTAAAACAAAATACTCTGCATCACATTCGCGCGAGCGGGTGTCCCGACCGGATGCCTTCGGCACAAGCTGGAAGCGAACTACTCCCGAAGCTTCTTTATCCGCCGAAGTGCACCACAGGTAGACGGAGCTTCGTCCGTTAGATGGCTGCTGGAAATTTCGTGTCAAGGTCGGATTCCATAGAAAGTTCACCTCGATGATAAAGTTTAACCTTTCAAAGGTTTTCCTTTTTCGTTCTACTTCTTGTTGATTCAATTGAGAGCTCAGGAAAGTGAAAACTCCCTCCCATCATCTCAGCGTGTAGTAACCATGGCGGTCGTGCCCTTGCTTCTTATCCCATTCATCCATGAAAGCGGCCACGCGCTGACTGCCCTTTAGAATTCGGGAGTGACAGATGGTTTTTGAGATGGCTTGTAGTGTCGATGTCGCGTAACTAACAACGCGAGCATTTGTTTGTTCCAACTCCCAACGCGTTTACGCGCGAAAGAATGTGCAAACAGGGAGCTACTGTTTGATTGGATGAAGACCGCCGTCAAACGCGTACGATTGTCCCGGTTGCGTATCAAACTCTTTTGTTTTATCGGCATACGAAAGACGGCAACGATTGCCAAGTAGGGAGCGCACCTGGACTTCGGCAAGTAAGCCGCTCTTCCACGAAAAATGCAACTCGAAACCGCCGCGCGCCTTCATGCCGCTGATACGACCTTCAGTCCACGCCGATGGCAATGCAGGAAGGAGCCTAACAATTCCGCCCTGCGATTGCAAAAGCATCTCAGCAATGCCTGCCGCTCCACCCAAATTTCCATCCACTTGCATCGCCTTGCCGCAAAGTGAAAAGAGGTCGGGCAGTGTGTTTCGCGTGATAAGGTACTCCAGTGATTTCACCGCACGCTCGCCGTCGAGCAGGCGCGCCCAAAGATTGACCTTCCAGGCTTGGGACCACCCACATCCACCTTCGCCTCGCGCAATGAGTGAAGCACGCGCGGCTGCTAGAAGTTTCGCGTCGGATTGCTGATTGAGGTTGTTACCGGGAAAGAGCCCCCAGAGGTGCGAGAGGTGTCTGTGTTCTGGCTCGAGGCTTTGCCAATCCTCAAGCCACTCCTGCAAGTGTCCGTCGTTTCCGACCTGCAAAGGGGCCAGACGGCTCCGCGCTTCAAGGACTCTCGCTTTGAATTCTCTGTCCACTCCCAACGCGTCTGCAGCGCTTGCAGATTGCTGAAAGAGGGAACGCAGAATTTCCATGTCGATGGTTGAACCGGCACAGATGGACGTGCCCGGCAAATAGATGCCTGTAACCTCGTCATAGTAGCGTCCGTTGCCTTCCCGTTTTGGAAAATTTTCGGGCGAGGTCGAGGGATTGGTAACGAGCCAGTGTTTTTCGGGATGCTCAACGAGCGTGCCCAGAAAAAATTCCGCCGAGCCTTTGAGCACGGGATAAAGCGTATGCAGATACTCAGCACCGCCGTCGAACAGGTAATGGTCCCAGAGCTGAGTCGCAAGCCAGGCGCCGCCGGTAGAAAAAGTCCCCCACGTCGGTCCATCCATTGGTGCAGACGCAAGCCATAGGTCGGTGTTTTGATGAAGAACCCAACCGTTTGCCCCGTAGAGCCGACGGGCGGTGTTCGCTCCGGGCCCCGCGGCAACCTGCGTCATCATCGAGACAAGCGGTTCGATGCATTCAGCAAGATTTCCCGCGTCGGCAATCCAATAGTTCATTTGAAGATTGATGTTCGTGGTATATTTGCTATCCCACCACGGATTGGAATCTTGATTCCACTTTCCTTGTAGGTTCGCCGGCGTTGTGCCTGGACGCGAACTGGAGATCATCACGTATCGCCCGAATTGATAGTAGAGCGCCGCGAGCTGTGGATCGGTCTGCGCTGAAAATCTTTTGATGCGTTCATCCGTAGCAAGGCTTGCCGTCACAGATGGTCCAAGGGTGATGCTCACACGGCGGAAGAGTCTTTGGTGTTCGGCGATGTGTTCGCGTTTCATTGCCTCGTACGATTTCCCGGCAACGGCTGCAAAGGTGGAGCGCACTCGCTCTTCGGGGTCTGCACCCACATCGCGATAGTTGACGAAACTTGTCGCCGCTGCAAACAAGAGCGTCACCGTATTCGCTTTGGCGATAACAAGATCAACTCCGTTCACGCCGATCGTCCCACCCTCTGCCAACGCTTGCAGGCGGGCCGTGTACTTCAACTGACCGGACACACCGAGATAATCTGCCGACCGACCGCGCACCACAAGTCCGGCCGGCGGATTGCCATCCATGCGGAAGTAATCTGTGCCATAGTTCGAATGCTGAACATTGCGAACACCGTGGAGATTCGCTTTGAACGAAATTGCGTTGGGTTTGTTGGCGGAAATTCTGACAACAACGATTTGGTCAACGGGGCTGCAAAAGATTTCGCGCGTGAACGAAGTACCGCCGACGTTGTAGGAGACCGTCACTATTGCCCGGTCGAGGTCAAGCTGCCTCTTGTACTCTGTTGTGGAATCGTGTCCGGAAAAAATTAGCAGCAGGTCGGCCAACGGCTGATACTTCATCTGTTCCACGGGCATTCCCATCATAGTTCTGCCGAAGAGGTTGTGTGCATCCAGATACTTGCACTCGAAAATCAGCCGACGGATTTCTGGAAGTGCCTCTGGGCCGCCCGGTCGTACGGGGTCGTAGGGACCACCCGACCAGAATGTTTCTTCATTCAACTGAATGCGTTCGTCGGCTGTCTTCCCAAAGACCATCGCGGCAAGCCTGCCGTTCCCGGCCGGAAGCGCCTCCGTCCACTCTTTTGCCGGCTGCCGATACCAGAGCGTAAGCGATGGATCTGGTGAGGAGGATTGAGCGATGCTCGAACCTGCTGCGCCAAGAATCGCGATGCCGCAGAAGAGAGTTTCTTTGAAGATGTGTTTCAGGTTCACGCAAATCCTCCTCGCGCGAAGATTCGACCGCGCTCGTTATCGAAATTTTGAGATGGGTCTAGCCAGTGGTTTCTCGACAGGCTTCAATTCGAATCCCATCTCTTGAAATATAGTTAAACGACTTTCAAGAAGAACAGATCGATTGGAAACGAAGTTAGAGTGATGAATGCGAACAATGGTGTAAGGGCGACAAAATCATTTCCATTATGCGGCTGGGGCGGCCTAATGAGGGGCGTAGGGCTGGACAACCCCACCATCTGGTTCATTTGTTTGTTTCTAGCCGGTGTCTCTCCATCAAGATATCCCCTTTGACCTAGTATCTTAAAAATCCTAACTTGTGCTTCAATCGAGTCGAGTTAGCTTCTCCGCCACTGTTTCTAACTGAAAATTCTATGACAAAAAAAATATTCTCGTTGATGTTGCTCATTTGGTGCGCTAGCCTCATTTCCTTTGCACAGCAGCTAAAATATTCCTACCCCGAAAAAAGATGGGATGCAGATTCGCTCGGGAACCATCGGGCCGTTGTTCAATTTCACGGTGCGGGCCCGGTCGCCAAAGTTTCCATCCCGTGGCGCAGAAGGGACGCGGAACCGCAGAAGAAACGCATCCTCGTGCAGGATGGGCAAAGCGGCAAGTTGATTCCCAACTTCAAGGTCACCTCTATCTCGCGAGAAGGTGTGGAAATGTATTTTGAGCCAGTCTCGGGGAATGGCTCATACTTTATCTACTACATGCCCTATAAGAATGAAGGGAGGAGTAATTATCCCCGCGGTGTGTACCTTGCTCCGGAGCAGACAGCCTCCGCCGCATGGCTGAGCACCATCACCGATTCTGCTGCCTTGGCAACGGTTACCGAAATACAGTCGGTCGATTCGCTAAACAGCTTCTATCCGATGGAAGTCATAGCAACAAAAGCTGAGACCGATGAACTCATCCGCAAGTCGGGCGACTCGCTCTACTTGCTCTTTCCAGAAGATCGCCTCCACCCGATCAAGATGAAGTACGACTTGCCCCAGCGGTGGGTCGAGAAGAGCACGGGTTCCAGTTTTTTTGGTGAAGCAGAGAAGGGAGAATATTTTGCGTTTCAGCTGGGGCTCTATGCGCTGAAGAACTTGGAAGTGATAGGCATTAACTTCACAGATTTAGAATCATCGGGCGGGAAATTGATCTCTGCACAAAACTGTTCGTGCATTAACACCGATGGCGTTAGATACAATGGAGAGGCATTCCATCAGAAGGTATTCGTTTCTGCCAATACAGTGCAAGCACTGTGGTGCGGCATTCAGGTTCCTCTTGACGCCCAACCAGGAATCTACTCTGGCAACGTTGCAGTGCAGACCAACGGTGGCAGTTTAAAATCCATCACGCTCCAATTGAAGGTGACCAACACGTCCGCAATCAAAGGCGGAATCGAAAAGCCCTGGAACATGACAAGATTGAAATGGCTAAACTCAACCATCGCGCAAGAGAACACCGTAATCGCACCCTATAAGCCGTTGAAAGCAAAAAACCGCGTTATCAGTCTTCTCGGAAGAAAACTTATCCTCGGGGAGAATGGGTTGCCGCAAAAGATCGAGACCTTCTTCACTGAAGAAATGACAGGCACAAAGAATTCTCCTAATGAAATATTGGCCGAACCGCTACGATTCGAAATAGAAACCGCATCGGGTCTCATTGCGTGGAAGAAGGCCAGCTTTTCTTATTCGAGCAAAGCTGCCGGTACCGTGAAATGGGTTTCGGTTTCATCGTCCGACAAGATGCAAATGCACGTTGCAGGTTCGTTGGAGTTTGACGGTTATACCTCCTTCCAGGTCAAGATGATCGCATTGGATGAACTCAGCGTAAGCGATATCCGCATGATCATACCGTTTGAAAAAGAGGCAGCAGTATATATGATGGGTCTCGGGCAAAAAGGAGGATATCGCCCCACCGCGTTCAGCTGGAAATGGGATGTTGCAAAGAAGAACCAAGATGGAGCGTGGATCGGGAACGTCAACGCCGGGTTGCAGTATTCACTGCGCGATGAAAAATATATTCGCCCACTCAACACGAATTTCTATCTGCAGCAGCCGTTGCTCCTCCCTACCTCGTGGGGGAACGCCGGCAATGGAGGAGTCGAGATCAAGGAATCCGGCAGGCAAGTCACGGTGTCAAATTTCAGCGGAGCCCGCTTGCTCAAGAAAGGAGACACGCTGTATTTCAATTTCAATCTCTTGATTACCCCCTTCCATACGATCAACACCGATTTTCAGTGGGCGAACAGATTCTATCACAGCTACCGGGAACCCGATACGATCAAAGCAGTGGGCGCAACCGTCGTCAACATCCACCACGCCAACGCCATCAATCCGTGGATCAACTACCCATTCATCGAGTTCAGAAGGATGAAAGAGTACATCGACGAGGCCCACGGTAAAGGTTTGAAGGTGAAGATCTACAACACCGTGCGGGAACTCTCCAACCGGGCGTACGAATTGCCAGCTCTCCGAAGTCTCGGACACGAGATCTATTCGCCCGGAAAAGGCGGAGGGTTCAGCTGGCTGCAGGAGCACGTGGGTGACGATTACATTGCGGCGTGGTTTGTGCCCGAACTCAAGGACGCGGCCATCATCAACGGCGGTATGACCCGGTGGCATAACTATTATGTGGAAGGAATGAATTGGCTCGTCCAGAATGTCGGCATCGACGGTGTCTACCTCGACGACGTGGCTTTCGACCGTATCACCATGAAACGCATCAAACGCGCGCTGACGCAGGATGGCCATCCGGGAATCATCGACTTGCACTCGGCCAATCAGTTCAACAAGAACGACGGCTTCAACAACAGCGCAAATTTGTACCTAGAACATTTTCCCTATCTCAATAGGCTTTGGTTTGGGGAGTACTTCGATTATGAAAAGAACGGCGCGGATTTCTTTCTGACAGAGGTCAGCGGCATCCCCTTTGGACTGATGGGTGAAATGCTTCAGGATGGCGGCAACGCGTGGAGAGGAATGGTGTATGGCATGACCAGCCGCATGCCTTGGTCCAAAGAAGCCGACCCGCGTGGACTCTGGAAACTATGGGATGATTTCGGGATGCAGGGTTCATCGATGGTCGGGTATTGGAACAAGAATTGCCCAGTCGGCACCTCGAATAACAAAGTTCTAGCTACAGTCTACCAAAAGAAGGGCAAAGCACTCATTTCTATTGCCAGCTGGGATAGCACCGATACACAGATCACCTTGAGGGTCAATTGGAAAAAATTGGGTATTGATCCCACTAAAGCCACACTTACAGCGCCCGCTATAAACAATCTTCAGGAAGGCCAGATGTTCAAGCTGACCGACAAGATTCCGGTCGCTAAGAACAAAGGATGGCTGCTCATCATTCAATAACGTTACGAACATGAAAACATTCTTCGGGGTCCTGCTTCTTACGATCTGTGCGACATCGTTCGGTCAGCAAAGATCGCAAATCAAGGTCTACAAGAAAACGTTCACGACTTATCCCTTCAGCGATCCCAATCCCATCCCGGATCCCACTGCCAGGTTCTACCCGTACTTCCGTTTTGACGGGTATACCAATACGCCGGTGCAGAAAGAATGGAAGGTGGTTGAATTGGAAAACGATTTTATCAAAGTGTTGATCCTGCCGGAAATCGGCGGCAAAATCTGGACTGCAATAGAAAAAAAGTCCGGCAGAGAATTCATCTACAACAACCACGTGGTGAAATTTCGGGATATCGCGATGCGGGGCGCGTGGACAAGCGGAGGGATCGAAGCAAACTATGGAACGATCGGTCACACCCCGAATTGCGCGACACCGGTCGACTATACGACCGTGAAGAAGGCCGACGGAAGTGTGAGCTGTGTGGTCGGCGCATTGGATCTCTTGACCAGGACTCGATGGCGCCTGGAGATCAACCTGCCTTCAGACAAAGCTTACTTCACCACGAATTCATTTTGGTACAATGCCTCGGGGGTGGAGCAACCCTACTATCACTGGATGAATGCGGGCATCAAAGCTGCGGGAAATTTGGAATTCGTCTATCTCGGTGTTCGGTTTCTCGGCCACGCCGGCGAAACGGGCGATTGGCCCATCAATACAAAAAACGGGCGCGATGTTTCCTGGTATGAGAACAACAACTTTGGGGGATATAAATCCTACCACGTCTTTGGGCGGTACACCGATTTCTTTGGAGGATACTGGCACGACGATGAGCTCGGCGTTGTGCGATATTCCACGCACGACGATAAACCGGGAAAGAAACTTTGGATCTGGGGGCTCTCGCCCCAAGGAATGATCTGGGAAAAATTACTGACGGACAACGATGGACAGTATGTGGAACTTCAAAGCGGCCGGTTGTACAACCAATCGGCCGAAGCAAGCGCCCGTACACCATTCAAGCATAGGGGGTTTGCTCCGTATGCCTCGGACACGTGGACCGAGTACTGGTTCCCCGTTGTGAATACCAAGGGATTTGTCTCGGCCAATCTGTTCGGCGCAATAAATGTTAAGCGCGAAAACGGATGGCTGAAGTTCTATATCTCGCCGGTGCAATCCCTGCGAGAAACACTTTTCGTACGTTCCAACGGGAAGGCCTTGTACAATAGACGTGTTTCGTTAACTCCGCTCAACACCTTTGCCGACTCTGTCCGGCTTCCGGACCCATCCCAAAAGATTGAAGTGAGATTGAGAGAGGATAAGCTTTTTTGGAAAGAAGATCTAGACGACACCCTTAGCCGTCCCGCTTCGAGCCCCGAGAATTTCGACCACAACTCCGCCTATGGCTTGTATCTCCAGGGCAAGAACTTGATGTATTTCAGAGAATACCGAGCAGCCGAAGAGAAGCTGCGAGCCTGTTTGGAAAAGGAGAGTGGATTCGTTCCAGCCCTCACAGATCTGGCGATCGTCTTGTATCGGAGGATGAGATATGATGAGGCGTTGCAGTCGCTCAAAAAAGCGCTCAGCATCAACACGTATGATCCGGCGGCGAATTATTACTATGGACTCATCAACCGGCAACTTGGCAAAAGGATTGATGCGATTGATGGATTTGATATGGCGACGCAGTCGGAGGAATTCCGCACTCCCGCATTCACAGAATTAGCCAAAATGTATTTTTCGCCGACGGGCAAGACAAATGAAAAGGCGATCCATTATGCCACGAAGGCCCTCGCGTACAACCAGCAGAACATCGATGCGCTCCAGATTCTGGCTATGGCCTATCGAAAGCAAAACGACGGGGTGAAGGCGCGGGCAATACTGGAACGTCTCGGGCAGTACGACCAGCTTAACGTATTTGCAAAGTTCGAAAGGTTTCTCTGGAACAAGTCTGACGCATCCAGAGCGTCAGTCATTAGTTCTGTTCAAAACGAAATGCCCGACCAGTCGTACCTAGAACTTGCTCTCTGGTATTATACACTTGGGTGTGTCGAAGAAAGCAAGCAGGTGCTGCAGCTCTCTCGATCAACAGCCGAAGTCAACTATTGGCTGGCGTTTCTCGGCAGAAACACTCCTGCCGAATTAACCTATTACGAAAAAGCAAAAGCATCCAAGAGCCAAACTGCTTTCCCCTTTCGGACAGAATCGATTGCGCCCTTGCGTTGGTTCATCAATCACACTCACGAATGGCAGCCCGCATATTACGCGGCATTAATCGAAGCGGCGTGTGGAAATCTGGACAGCGCAAAGTTGCTGCTCCTCGAATGCGGCACACAGCCGGACGACGCGGTATTCTACTCCACGCGTGCAAAGCTGGGCCCGGAAACAAGAAACGCAGAATCCGATATGAAGAGAGCAGTCGAGTTGGATCCACAGCAATGGCGCTACTACAAACAATTGACTGACTGGTACAATGGGCAGGGAAGAATTGCAGAAGGGCTTTCAATAGCCAAAACGTACTGCCAGAAGAATCCCGCGCACTACATAATGGGCATGTTATTGGCGAAGACGCATTTGCTGAATAGAGAATTCCGGGAAGCAGCAAGAATTCTTGATACTATCGTCGTGATTCCGTACGAAGGGGCAACCGACGGACGCCGCTTATATAAGGAAGCCCACCTGATGTTGGCCGTCGAAGCTCTCAAACAGAAGAACTTCGAAGGAGCTATCAACGAGGTAACGCTTGCCAAATCGTGGCCCGAGCGGCTGGGTGTTGGCAGGCCCTATTCCGAAGATGTCGATGAGCGCCTTGAAGATTATTTACTTTACCAATGTTATTCAAAACTTGGGGATTCATCCAAAGCTGAATACGCACTCCATCAAATCAGAAGCAACAAGGCCCATCTGTCCAAGTTGAACGATGCGATAACCCGATGGGTTGAGGGCGATAGATCAGCTTTAGAGAACGTGCCGCCCGATCTTCTGAACGATGAAAATGGTAGAGTATTTGAAGAATGGAGGAAGAGGCAATAGGATGGTTCCTAGTGCTCGCGGGGATTCAGCAGTAGTCGAAAGTTGGATTCACAGGCTGCCGCGGGGAGGTTAGAAAGCAACGTTTGGAGTACCCCCAACGAGATTTGAACTCGTGTACCGGGCTTGAAAAGCCCGTGTCCTAGGCCTCTAGACGATGGGGGCAAACAATGAAAAATGAAAAAGGAAAAATGTAAAATTAGGAGGGAGAGAATCTCTCTGTCGACCGGGGCGTCAAATCCAGTCTAGACATACTCCTTTTAACTTTTTCGTTTTACGTTTCCAATTGCTATCGGGCGACCAGTGGGTCTCGAACCCACGACCTCCAGGGCCACAACCTGGCGCTCTAACCGACTGAGCTATGGCCGCCATCGGGCGGTACATCATAGGAAAAGCCTGTTATTGCTAACAGGCTTTCGACTGACCGCAAAAGAAAAATACCGATAATCTGCTCCAAAGGCAATTTGAATCTCTTCTCGCAAATGCGAATCCTCTTGGTGCAATTATGGGAATCATTCCAGCTTGATGAAATTAACAACATCGATTTGTGGGCAATTACTCCTCATCTCGGTGGCACTAGGGTTGTGCTTAGCAAGACGAATCACCCAAGAACAGCCCAACTGAGAGGAAATCGTATGCAAGCCCTCGCAACACCATATCCCGAAAACGCGCCCGGCAAATTCTACGTTACCACCGATTGCAACGGATGCGGTCTCTGTTTTATGCACGCTCTTCAAAACATGATGTACAGCAACGACTCTTCGTATTACTATGTTTACTACCAACCCGTCGACCCTCGTGAAGAAGAAGACCTCCGCAAGGCGATTGAAGTCTGCCCGATGAATTGCATTCGCGATGACGGTCTCGCCTCATAAGGGAAAAATGATGCACAGAATCATTTCGAAAGAACAACTCTCTCCAACAATTGCGCGCCTTACGGTCGAAGCGCCCCTTGTCGCTCATAAACGGAAGCCGGGAAATTTTGTCATCGTTCGGCTGGATGAGACCGGCGAGCGAATTCCGCTGACCATCGTTGATGCCGACGAGAGCGCCGGGACGATTACCCTCATCGTTCAAGCAATCGGAAAAACTACCCAAGCATTATGTGCCAAGTCAGAAGGCGAAACGATTGCCGATGTTGCAGGTCCGCTTGGTAATCCAACGCCCATTGTCGAAAACAAACGTGTGGTCTGCGTTGGTGGAGGGGTTGGGACGGCTGAGCTTTTTCCAATCGCCCGAGCGCTAAAAGAAAATCATAATTTCATCTATACTATTGTCGGCGCACGCACGAAGGATTTGCTCATTTTGGAAGACGAAATGCAGCGGCATTCCGACCACCTCGCATTGGTTACCGACGATGGTTCGTTCGGCAGAAAAGGAGTCGTCACGGACGAACTTCGGGATATTCTTAAACAAGATCAATCGATTGAGATTGTGTACGCAATCGGACCGCTTCCAATGATGAAAGCGGTGAGCGCAGTTACTCGCGAATTCGGAGTTCATACCGTTGTGAGTCTGAATGCCATCATGGTGGACGGCACCGGAATGTGCGGAGGATGCAGGGTTACCATTGACGGTGAGATGAAATTTGCGTGCGTGGATGGTCCGGAATTCGACGGCCACAAAGTGAATTTTGACGAACTGATGCTTCGCAATCGTACCTATGTGGAGGAAGAACGGGAATCGATTCGCGTCCAGACTCAGTGCGCATCACATTCTATAGAGAAGGTAGCATGAAAACCGTCAATCCTATGAAGCCGTCGGCGCGGATGCGTATTCCGCGCCAGCATCCGGCGGAACGTGTTGCAGCGGAGCGAGCAAAATCATTCCAAGAGGTGTCGCTCGGGTTCACGGAAGAAGAGGCCGTGCTTGAGGCCACCCGGTGTCTTGAATGTACTGACCCGGTCTGTACTGAGGGATGTCCGGTCAATATCGATATTCGGACCTTCATCCAAAAGATCTATGAAAAGGACTACGCCGGAGCGGTGGAGACTATTCGCGCTACCAATTCTCTGCCCGCGATTTGTGGACGCGTCTGCCCGCAGGAAGAACAGTGCGAAAAGGTCTGCACGCTAGGGCGCAAGCACAAACCGGTGGCAATCGGGAAATTGGAGAGGTTTGTAGCCGACTTCGCAATGCGCCACAATGGGTCGGCCGCGTCGGTCGAGCGAATGCGTCAGCCTCAATCGGTCGCGATTGTCGGCGGTGGTCCGGCCGGATTAACGTGCGCAGCTGAGTTAGCGAAATTAGGCTACGGCGTTACGCTCTTTGAGGCTCTTCACGCGGTGGGTGGCGTGCTGCGCTACGGCATTCCTGAATTCCGCCTGCCGCGCACAATTCTCGACGAAGAAATCCGACGAGTTGAAAAGCTCGGCGTAAAAATCGTGACGAATTTTCTTGTCGGCCGCACAGCAACTATTGATGAGTTGTTCGACGAGTGGAAGTTCAATGCCGTCTTTCTCGGCACGGGCGCTGGCACGCCGCATTTTCTTGGCGTTCCTGGAGAGAATCTCAGCGGAGTCTACTCCGCCAATGAATTCTTGACTCGAATCAATCTCATGCACGCAAATCAATTTCCTCGCTTCGATACTCCAATCAAACTGGGTAAACGCGTCGCAGTGATCGGCGGAGGCAACACCGCTATGGATGCAGTCCGAACGGCTAAGCGACTCGGGGCAGAGAAAGCATATTTACTCTACCGACGCACCAAGGCAGAGATGCCTGCACGAGAAGAAGAAGTTCTTCACGCTGAAGAAGAGAGAATTGAGATGATGTTTCTTGTCAACCCAACGAAAATTCTCGGAACATTTGACCATTGGGTTCGTGGTATCGAACTGCAGAGAATGGAGTTGGCCGAACCCGACGCATCCGGTAGGCGCAAGCCGGTCCCGATAGCCGGTTCCGAATTCACGCTCGAACTGGATACCGTCATCGAAGCGATCGGTCAGAGTCCGAACCCCATCATCCAGTCGACCACGCATGGATTGGAGACCTCAAAGAAGGGGACAATTCTCGCTCGGATAGGTCAACAGACAAGCCGGCGAGGAGTTTTTGTGGGAGGTGATGTGGCGCGAGGCGGTGCAACTGTGATTCTAGCAATGCGCGACGGTCGGATGGCGGCAAAGGAGATTAACGAGTTTCTGCACGAGAGCCGTAACTCGCAGAATTTTCCGGAATCACTCGGGGCTAAAACGTCAACCGTTGCAATCGCCTGAGAGTTGCTGCCTTACCATTCTTCTTTTTCAAACCGAAGGTTGTTTGCGTTGGCAATTGTTTCGATATCGGCCATGGCTCTTGGGTTGCCGCACGTGAGCACGATGGTCGAACCACGAGGCATGCGGTCACGAAGCAACTCAGCTGAGTGATGAGTGGGAAGTTGAGCCGGCACTGCGCGATGGCCACGGTTTTCCGATTCGAAGATATCCGCACCATTACTCCGAGCGAGATCAAGATCCTCCTCCTCTTTTGACCTCATCTTCAACACTGAGCGCAATAAATTATTTGCTCGACCCTTGCCAATTGAAGCGTGCCCGTAATCTTCCTTTTCCGGCCGGCTGATGGATGGAACGTAGACGAAATCGATTTTCTGTTCCCGCTCGATGTGCAAGAATTCGCCGTGATACCCGAGTTCATTAAAGCCACGATTGGCGTGGAAGAGAGTGAAGCGGTGTCGAGCGGGGATACCGTTGGATGCATCAAAATCGGCCTGTTTTATCATCGATGCAAAGGGAGCCAGGCCAGTGCCCGTCCCCACCATTACTACATTTTCGAAACCCTTCGTAATATTTTCGGCTGTGAATTCTCCGGCAATTTTTGTAAAGTACGTCAGAGATTTGTCGGCCGAAGGATCGAGTTGAAAGAGCGATTCTGTAAGTCTGCCGGGAATGCCCTTCTCATCCAATTCAAGAATTACGTAGAACTCGAGATAGCCGTGGAGCGCGGTTTCAAACGGTGCTGAGGAAATGGAATAGGAGTGGGTTACTGGACCTCGCCGTTGGACGCCGTGTTCGTCAAGGTCGGGCAAATATTGAACCCTTCCGTTGGGAAGAGCCGTGCGTTTCGTGAGTCGACAGTTCTCGCGGCGGAGTGCAACATACTGGCCGGCCTTGTAGGTCGGGAATTTGTTCCCGGGTTCAGCGATTAGCCGGAACACCGTCAAGATGGGCGAGAGGTCGCGCCGAAAAATTGTTGTGCCGACTTTGATTTCTGCCATGATTAATCCTGCTGAAGAAAAATTCGCAGTCAAGATACCGCTCCTATGAAGGAATTGCAATGTTGGAGGGACGAGGTTGCTGCCTTGTGAGCGCAAACTGGTACTCATTCGAGTTAAACCATTAGCTCGCCACGATTGTCTATGAATCAATCTAATTAACTCGAGAAAGCTCAAACTCTATTGGAGAAGACTCTATGAAAGAAAACAACACTTCAAGGTGGGCGTTGCCCGTCATATCCCTTGCCGCATTATTGTGGATTGTAGGTTGTACAAAATCGACCGCCCCGACCGTTGTCGAGGACATTGCCTCCGAAGATGCAGCGATGACAATTGCCTCCGCGCTTGGTGAAGAGGATGGTGGAGCCCTGGACCAGATGGGCGATGCTACTGACCTTGCATCGCAGGCAGGTTCGCTGATGGAGGCCGCGAAAGGCACTGAAATCGCGTACACTCTTGGCGTGCAAGATTCCGTTTCAAAAATATTTAACACGACCGACACCAGCTGGACTGTGTTTGTCAAACGCGTTCGCACATCGATGCTTGGAATGAACACTGCAGCTTTCTTCCGCCTGTACCAGATTCAATTCAGGAATAGGAATGGAATCGCGCAGCAAGCCTACGTAGTGAACGGTGACACTGCCTATAGCATGAACTTCAAAATTCTTGCAGGGAGCGGCGTTCGAAAGGTGGCTTTGCGTCGCACGCATCGACTGGCTTCACTGAGCGGATCGTGGGTAATTACTGGAACGAATACACGAGTTACTACGGTCAACGGCAACTCCAGCAGCGCCGGTTCTGACACGCTCCGCACACGCGAAGCCGAACGAACGCTCAACTACACGCTGAGCCTAACGTTTGTCGATTGCAAAGCACAGAGAGGTTCCCGTGCAACAGTCAGCGACAGCACCACTGGAACAGTCTCAGGCGTTTACGACGCAATCGCGAGCTTTACCAAGGGTGACCTGTATAAAGAAAAAACCATCCATCGCGAGTTCACTGTGGCATTTAGCGGCGGGACGAGTCACATTCAAATGGGTGGACGAGTATTCAAGTTTCGCATGAGGGATGGCATCGATCCATTGAATCCTTAAACGACAACAAGGGCTTCTTCATCGCGAAGAAGCCCTTCTTGTTTGTGGTTGAAATCTGACCGCTGAATGAACTTGATGCCCTATCCCAATAGCTCGAGCAGCGCCTCTTCCACCTTGTTGAACCGAAACTGAAACCCCGCCGCAAGGAGTTTTTTCGGAACGGCGCGCTGTCCGCCGAGCAGTAACGGTCCCGCCATCTCCCCCAACACAGCTTTAAGAACAAACCCCGGCACCGGCGTCCACCAGGGGCGGTGCATCGCTTTGCCAAGAGCCTGGCAGAATTCTCTCATCGTCACTGGATTCGGCGTAGTGAGATTGACGGCTCCATTCAATGAGTTACTTTCAAGCGCAAATTGAATGGCGCGGATTTCATCGTCGAGATGAATCCACGGAAACCATTGCTTGCCGGTCCCAAGCGGGCCACCAACAAAAAGTCGGAATGGAAACAACATTTTTGGCAGGGCACCGCCCTCTTTTGAAAGTATGATTCCCGAGCGAATGGTGACGACGCGAAGGCCGAGCGCGGCTGCTTTCATTGCCTCTCGTTCCCATTGCACACAGAGCTGTGCCAGGAAATCGGAACCCGGTGGGTGTTCTTCAGGAACTTCGCCCGCGGGCACGTTGCCATAATATCCGACGGCAGAAGCATTCACGAAGACGGAAGGTCTTTTCTTCATTCCACGCATCCCTTGAATGAGCAGGGCCGTGCTTTGCATTCTACTCTGAGCAAGCTCCTTTTTCTGTGTAACCGACCATCGTTTACCGCCGATGTTTTCGCCAACAAGATTCACCACGGCATCAGTAGTCGCAAGAGCTTCGACCCAAGGCCCTACAGTTTTTGCATCCCACTGGACAGATTGTTTTCGCTCGCTGAGTGCAGCCGTGCGTTGCGGTTCCCGTGTCAACACGACTACGGAATGATTGGATGCGACAAGTTTCTCGGCCAGAGCTGTGCCGATGAATCCCGTCCCTCCGGCAATGACGATATTCAACACTCCTCCACTTTCTTGGTTGAGCTAAATTGTTGTTTGTTATAGAGAAAAGCAAGTTGCAAAGATCCCTGTTTAGCTGCCGATTATTGTTTCTATCCAAATACCGGAATAGGTGGGGCTGGTGGGGGAGCCATGCTCCTTAACCGAACCAACAGGTAGTAGTGTGCATTTTGGTTTTTTTCGCTGACTGTCACGGTCTACACCGTGACAGAAGCCGGGAACCTGGTCGCGGAATGGTCCGCGACCTTCAAAGTGCACCACCATCCAACAGATTGCATCTTTGCATTTCTTTTGGTACAGTAAATGTGAGATGAGTATTGCAATTCAATTAACAACGAGACAACAAACGTGGTGGTGGCGCAGGACCGATTTCGCGCCCTCACCGTTGTAAACTTTTTTTTGTAATTTCACACAGGTGGAAGCGTGTATTGGAGCGTTTCCACCTGTTGCATTTTGGCCCCTCCCAGATGCCTCTGGAAACCTCCTCTGCGTTGCCTGAACCACAATTCACATCACTAAACACATTCCACGGAGGTTTGCCATGCAACACAAATTCGCACTGGATGAAAAGGAAATCCCTGAGCAGTACTACAACATTCTAGCGGATTTGCCCACGCCGCTAGATCCGCCACTCCATCCCGGTACCAAGCAGCCGATTGGCCCGCAAGATCTTGCGCCCATCTTTCCCTTAGAGCTGATTAAGCAAGAGGTTTCTTCCGAGCGGTTCATTCCGATTCCCGGCCAAGTGCGTGACGCCTACGCCATGTATAGTCCGACGCCTCTATTCCGAGCGCTTAATCTTGAACGCACTCTTGACACTCCGGCACACATCTACTACAAATATGAAGGCGTCAGTCCGGCAGGAAGCCACAAACTCAACACCGCCATAGCACAAGCTTACTACAACAAACAGGCCGGCGTGAAGCGGCTTGCCACAGAGACGGGTGCGGGGCAATGGGGGAGTGCGCTAGCATTTGCTAGCAGGTTGTTTGGGTTGGAATGCAAAGTGTATATGGTGAAGGTAAGCTATCATCAGAAACCTTTTCGACGTTCAATGATCGAAACGTGGGGAAGCTCAGTAGTCGCAAGTCCAAGCAGCGACACAAATGCCGGACGCGCGATATTGGAGAAGGACCCAACCTCGAACGGCTCGTTGGCAATCGCGATCAGTGAGGCTGTGGAAGACGCCGCATCACGCGATGACACGAACTACTCGCTGGGCAGCGTTCTCAATCACGTTCTTCTTCATCAAACAATTATTGGCCTAGAAGCAAAGAAGCAAATGGAAAAGGCCGGAGAGTATCCGGATGTCGTCATTGGTTGCGTTGGTGGCGGCTCAAACTTTGCAGGATTGGCTCTACCGTTTGTCAAAGATCGCATCGCCGGAGCGAAGGTGCGGGCGATTGCCGTTGAGCCTTCTTCATGCCCAACCCTGACGAAGGGAGAATTCCGATATGATTTTGGGGATGTTGCCGGGATGACGCCATTGCTGCCAATGTACACGCTCGGCAATCAATTCATGCCACCTGCAATTCACGCCGGAGGATTACGCTACCACGGAATGGCCCCCATCATCAGCAAACTCTACCTCGAAAAACTCATTGAGGCACAAGCCTACGGCCAATCCGAAGTCTTCGAAGCTGCCACTCTATTTGCAAGAACAGAGGGGATCATTCCCTCTCCTGAATCTTCTCACGCAATCAAGTCGGCAGTGGAAGAAGCGAAGAAGGCGAAACAGGCTGGAATTAAGCAAGTGATATTGTTCAACCTGAGTGGCCACGGTCACTTCGATATGAATGCTTACGATGACTACTTTGCGGGAAAATTCAACAATGGTACGACCTAAGAAACGAATTCTTTGCTACTTCAATATCAGAACGCTTTGTTGGTGAAGTTTTTTTCACCGATGGGGAAGTTGGCTGATACCCTACCAAAATTACGCAGACGGAAAAAAGGTGGCTGGTCTCTTCTTTGCGTAAGTTCTGGCCAATAGGGGGTTGGCTCAACGGTTCTTGTATTGCTCTTCCTCCCATTTTTGGCTAACTTTCTTTTGAAGACAGAGTAAAGGGTGGCGCCCACCAATCTTGTCCACTCTTTACTCTTTGCTATTTCTGACAATGGAAAACACACGTAATTTCTGCATCATAGCCCACATCGATCACGGAAAATCTACGCTGGCTGACCGTCTGCTGGAGTATACCGGTACTGTTGCTCAACGCGATCTCTCCAAGCAAATGCTGGACGATATGGACTTGGAGCAGGAACGGGGCATCACGATCAAGCTGCACGCCATCCAGATTCAATACAAAGCCAAAAGCGGCCAACCCTACACGCTCAATCTCATTGATACGCCCGGGCACGTTGATTTTACCTACGAAGTTTCCCGCTCACTCGCCGCGTGCGAAGGCGCAATTCTAGTCGTCGATGCCACACAAGGGGTCGAAGCGCAAACCATTTCCAACCTCTATCTTGCAATCGACGCCGGACTCGAGATTATTCCGTTCATCAACAAAGTCGATTTGCCGAGCGCGAAAACGATGATCGAATCGGTGAAACAGCAGGTGATGGATTTGATCGGATGCACCGAAGAAGAAATTCTCTTGGGAAGTGCCAAGTCAGGGCTCGGCGTGGATGAAGTGCTCGAAGCGATTGTGCGGCGCGTTCCAAAACCGGTTGGCAACCCTGATGCGCCGTTGAAAGCCCTGATCTTTGACTCGGTGTTCGATGAGTTTCGTGGATCCATTGCCTATGTGCGCGTGATGGATGGAACGATGAAAGAGAAAGATCGAATCCGTTTCTTCTCCAACGGAAAAGAATTTCAGGCAGATGAGATCGGTATTCTCGAAATGCACCGAAAGCGAACCGGTTTACTCTCGGCGGGCGGCGTTGGCTACATTATGGCGAACGTGAAAGATGTTCACGATACAAAAGTCGGCGACACGATCACGTTGGCCGATAACCCAACGTTGGAACCTTTACCCGGCTACAAGGAAGCGAAGCCGATGGTCTTCAGCGGTTTGTATCCCGTCAACAGCGACGACTTTGGTGAATTGCGCGAGGCCTTGGAGAAACTAAAGATCAATGACGCATCGCTCATCTTCGAGCCGGAAACATCGCTCGCGCTGGGTTTTGGATTTCGTGCAGGATTCCTCGGCCTGCTCCACATGGAAATCATCCAGGAGCGATTGGAACGGGAGTACGGCCAACACCTCATCAACACAGTCCCGAACGTCGAGTACAATGTCATTACAATCGAGAAAGAAGTGGTGAAGGTTGATAACCCTTCCCTGATGCCCGATGCGGGGAAAATCGACCACGTCGAAGAACCCTTTGTAAAAGCGCAGATCATTACCCCGAGCGAATATATCGGCAACATCATGAAGTTGTGTCTCGACCGCCGCGGGATTCATAAGAACACAACGTTTCTCAGCCCCGAGCGCGCCGACTTACATTTTGAGCTTCCACTGGCAGAAATTATTTTCGATTTCTACGACAAGCTCAAATCGATTTCGCGCGGCTATGCCTCGCTCGATTACGATTTCCTCGAGTACCGCGACTCGGAATTGGTAAAGCTCGATATTCTGCTGAACGGGGAGCCCGTAGATGCGCTTTCCACTATCGTCCATCGTGCTAAAGCCTACGACTGGGGAAGAAAGCTCTGCACGAAACTCCGCGGGCTAATCCCGCGCCAAATGTTCGAGGTTGCGATTCAGGCGGCAATCGGGAGCAAAGTCATCGCAAGGGAAACGATCACGGCGATGCGCAAGAACGTGCTCGCCAAATGCTATGGCGGCGACATTTCGCGCAAGCGGAAATTGCTAGAGAAGCAGAAGGAAGGAAAGAAGCGAATGAAGCATGTTGGACGCGTAGAGATTCCGCAGGAGGCGTTTCTTGCGGTGCTTTCGATGGAAGAATGAAACGAATTCGGATTGCGCCTGCCTGCGTGCCGAACACTTCGGCAGGCATAGAGTATTACACGTAGGTCAGACATTTGGCGAAGCCATCTGGCAACTCCATCCCTTCGGGAAGATCGTGACCTGTCTGACATCTATGAGAAAAATCGACAGGCAAGAATGCCTGTCCCACGAACACTTTTGATTTTTCAGAAGTCTCAATTTCAATTTTCAATTTCGAATTGATTGAAAGGGATGTTTGTGACAAAAGAAAAAGACAATAAGGGCAAACCAGAAGAGCAGCCCCTGATGAATTTCAAGCAAAAGGTCGCAGCCTTCTTCAAAGAACTGGGGATTGTGCTCGGGTTGTTTCTGGTGATTAACAATTTTGTGATCGCTTCCTTCTTGGTGCCGACCGGGTCAATGGAAAATGAAGTGTTGACCTACGAAATGCTCTTCGTGAACAAATTCATCTACGGCGGCTCGACGCCGCGGAATATTCCGTTCACAAACGTTCGGCTTCCGTTTTACCAATTGCCCCCACTCAAAGACGTTCAGCGTGGCGATGTGATCGTCTTCGTCTGGCCCGGCAACCGGGATGAGATCTTGCCTGAGGAATTTCAGTTCTACCTGAAGCGTTGCGTGGGCATGCCCGGCGACACCATCCGCGTGACGAACCGTGCTCTCTACGTGAACGGTACTCTTTCCCCGCTGCCCCGAAACGTGAAGTATGATAACCCGATGCCCCTGCCGGCAGAATATTGGGAACCGAATATTTTTCCGCGAGGCTCACGCTGGAACGGCGATTTCTTTGGCCCGCTCGTCGTTCCCCAAAAAGGGATGACGGTCGACCTGACCGCGGAGAATTACTTGCAGTGGGATACATTCATCCGGCGAGAAGGCCACACTGTATCACAGGCGGGAGATCTGATTCTCATCGACGGCAAGCCGACGAAGCGATACGTCGTTCTACGGGATTATCTATTCGGCATGGGCGACCATCGCGACAACAGCCTAGATAGCCGCTACTGGGGATTCATCCCGAAAGAAAATCTTGTGGGCACTCCGATCGTCACCTATTTCTCGTTCACGGGCGAATTTCCATTCGTACGCTTTGGCAGAATCGGTTCGATCATCAAGTAAGCATGGACAAAGCCCACCCTATTTCATTTGCGACGAAGATCCGCGGAGTGATTTCGTCTGCAGCGTCGTGGGCGAAGATTGTTCTTGCGACCGTCTCCGTAGCGGTCGGGTTGAAATTGTTTGTGGTTGAAGCCTTCAGGATTCCATCTGCCTCGATGGAGAGAACGCTTGCCGTTGGCGATTTCATTCTGGTAAACAAGCTCGCGTATGCACTTCAAACCCCACGCTCCACTCCCTTCACCGACATTGCGCTTCCCCACCTCTCGTGGAATATTCTCGGGACAATTCATCGTGGCGATGTTGTTGTGTTCGTCCTCGATGGTCAACGACGAGATGTTCCTCAGGCGCACCTTGTCAAACGTGTAGTCGGTAC
>Ga0315281_10000300_pt1 | contig 67162 bp, 70 predicted proteins | sample YL17G07_0_MG_FD_204540 | JGI IMG/M metagenome (GOLD analysis project Ga0315281, IMG submission 204540) | Sediment microbial communities from Yellowstone Lake, YNP, Wyoming, USA - YL17G07_0 | ecosystem: Environmental > Aquatic > Freshwater > Lake > Sediment | place: USA: Wyoming | collected...
TTCCTTGATCGATCCGATGCCTTCGAGATTGAGCGCCGCGACCCGCTTCGCCTCATCCGGAGAGACCTGCCGGCGCACGTACGCGAACGCGCGCGTCTTGCCGAGCCGCTCGACAAGCGAGGCGCGCTCTTTGCCCGTGCAGTCGCCGAATGCCTGGCACAACGCGGCGACGACGCCCTTTGGATCTTCGATGGCGGACGGCACCGCGTAGATCGAATCCGCGCCGACGCTCGTCGCGAGCACCTGGCCCCTGCGGTCGAGAATGTCGCCGCGCTTGGCGGCTGCGTCCATCGTCCGCATCTGCTGGCGCGTGGCGCGCGCCAGCAGATCGTGGTGGCGGACGACCTGCAGCGTCACCAGCCGCGCTTCGATGCCGACGATCCACGCGCCGATCAGGATCGCGGCGACCATCGTCCGCTTGCGAAGCGTATCGCGCCAGTGGGCCGGGGCCGTGTCCTTCACGCGCGTCACCGGCTCGCGACGATGGACGACGCCGGCAGCTCGGCCGGCACGACGCGTTCGAGGACGATGGCCTCGTCCTGTTTCGGCGTGACGAGATGAAGACGCGTCGTCGCGAGCATTTCGATGCGCTTCGGCGAGCGCAGCGTCTCGATCTCGAGGCGCAGCTGCCGCGTCATCTCCTCTTCGGCGTCTTTCTCTTTCTGCAGCTGCTCGATGCGGTAGCCGTTGAGCGTCATCTCGAAGTGCGGCCAGGCGGAGAACAGGCCCAGCAGCACGAGCGCGACCGTGAATCCGACCGACTTCCACAACTCGCGCTGACGCGCCTCGTCGACTTCGCGGACGATCGGGTTGTTGCGGACGTCTTTGCGGACTGCGTATTCGAAGGATTCGGCCATGGGTTACGCCAGTCTTTCCGCCGCGCGGAGCTTCGCGCTCCGGGCCCTCGGGTTGCGCGCAATCTCGTCGTCGCCGGGCACCAGGGGTCTCTTCGTCAGCACTTTCACGGCCGCGTCCTCGCTTTTCTCGAGCGCGCGCAGCGTGTGCTTCACGATCCGATCCTCGAGCGAGTGGAACGAGATGACGACGAGACGCGCACCGACGCGGAGCCGTTTCGCGATCGCGCCGAGAAACGCGTCGAGGCCGTCGAGCTCGCCATTCACCCAGATGCGCAGCGCCTGAAACGTCCGCGTCGCCGGGTCGATGCGCTGATACCCTCGCGTCGGGATGGCGCGCCGGACGATCGTCGCCAGACGGACGGTCGTGTCGATCGGCGCTTCGCGGCGCGCTTCGACGATGGCGCGGGCGATGCGCCGCGAAAACCGTTCCTCGCCGTACGCATAAATCGTGTCGGCGAGCTCGCGTTCGGCGGTGACCGCGATCAGCTCGGCCGCGGTCTGGCCGCTCGATCGGTCCATCCGCATGTCCAGCGGCTCGTCGCGCTGAAAGCTGAAGCCGCGGCCCGGCTCGTCGAACTGCATGGACGACACGCCGAGGTCGGCCAGCGCGCCGTCGACCAGCGTGACGTTGAGCCCGTCAAGGACCGCGTCGATCGCCCGATAGTCCGAATGGACGAGATCGACCGTCGCGGCCCATGGGGCCAGCGTGGTTCGCGCCTGCGCAAGCGCGTCGAGGTCGCGATCGATGCCGATGACGCGCGTCGCGCCGGCCTCGAACAGCGCCCGCGAGTGGCCGCCGAGCCCGACCGTGCAGTCGACAAACAGGCCGCCGCGCTCCGGCAGGAGAAACTGCAGCGCTTCAGCCGTCATGACGGGGACGTGGGCGGCCGTCATACCCCGAACTCCGACAGCGCGCGCGCGTCGTCGTCGGTGAACGGATCGCGCTGCATCTTGGCGACGAAGCGATCGTGGTTCCAGACGTCGAGATAGTTGACCTGGCCGAGCACGTCGACGTCGCCGTTCATCGTCGCGGCATCGCGCAGGCGCGCGGGAATGATCACGCGGCCCTGCGCGTCGAGCTCGCCGTCGGCGCCGTAGTAGTTGACGCGATCCAGAAAGCGCAGCTTCGCGGGATGCGTCGACGGCATTGCCGCGAGCCGCGCTTCGAGCTCGAGCCACACGGGCATCGGGTAAATGCGCACGTATTCGCCGGTCAGGCTGGTCAAGAAGACCCCCCGGCCGTGCTTCTGCTCGACGAGGCGGCGAAAGGCGTTCGGAACCTTGAGCCTCCCTTTGTCATCGATGCGCGCGGACGTACTACCCCTAAGCACGAGACACTACTCCACTCTGATCCACAAAATTCCACAAGATAGTAGGGTTGCGCCCCCTTCGAAGTCAACCGCAAAATGTTGTGTGGTCAATAAGTTACGCCAAATCTTCGCCTTTTAATCGCCCCTGCGGTCGTACACCCCAGCCGCATGCCGGGACGGCTCCAACGGCGCGTGTTAGGATGCGGGGTTCAACCCATGCTGCGTGCGGCGCTTATCGGATTCGGACAGACCGGAAAAACCACCCTTTTTCAGCTCATGACCAGCGTTCGGGAGCCGTCACGGGCGGCTCACGGCAAAGGTGAGGCGACGATCGGCATTTCGAAGGTGCCCGACGCGCGGCTGGATCGCCTGACGGCGATGTACAACCCCAAGAAACGCGTGCCGGCGACGATCGAGTTTTCGGACACGGCCATGCCCGTGCAGGCCGGTGCGGCCCAGGCGCTTGTCGATGTCGTCGCGTTCAAGAACGCCGACGCGCTCGTACACGTGCTGCGCGCCTTCGACGATCCGACGGTGCCGCATCCGGCGGGCTCGGTGAATCCCGCGCGCGATGCACAGGCGATGGAAGACGAGTTGATCCTCGCGGACCTGGGTTTGACCGAGCGGCGGCTCGAGCGCGTCGACAAGGATCTCAAGAGGGGCAAGTCGGCGGATCTCGAACGCGAACGCGAGGTCCTGACGCTCTGCCGGGCCGCGCTCGAAGACGGACGTCCGCTCCGCTCGCTCGATCTGCACGGCGACGATCTCAAGCGGCTCCGGGGGTTTCAGTTTCTGTCGGCCAAGCCGCTGCTGATCGTCATCAATCTTGACGAGTCGCACGTCTCGGGCGACCTGCACGAAGCCGCGGACGCCGCCGGCCTGACGCAGTTTCTCTCGCGCGCGGCGACGGGCGCGGTCGCTGTCTGCGCGAAAATCGAGCTCGAGATCGCGCAGCTCGAACCCGCCGACGCCGCGGCGTTTCTCGCCGACCTCGGCCTCAAGGAATCGGGCCTCGATCGCGTCATCCGCGCCAGCTACGAGCTGCTCGGGTACATCTCGTTCTTCACGGTCGGCGAAGACGAGTGCCGCGCGTGGTCGATTCCGCGGAATCTCACGGCTCCGCTGGCCGCCGGTGAAATTCACAGCGACATCCAGCGCGGGTTCATCCGCGCGGAAGTCGTCAGCTACGACGCGCTCGTCGGCCGCGGCTCGATGGCCGCGTGCCGGGATCACGGCGAAGTGCGGCTCGAAGGCAAGGACTACGTCGTCGTCGACGGCGACATCATCAACTTCCGCCACGCCACATGATCAGAACCGTCGTCGTCTGCGAGGCGCAGGTGCCTTTCGTGCACGGCGGCGCGGAGTTGCACGTCCGCGGCCTCGTGGAGAATCTCCAGCGGCGCGGATACCGGGCCGAGCGCGTGTCGGTGCCGTTCAAGTGGTATCCGAAGGAAGAGCTGCTCACGCAGATTGCCGCGTGGCGCATGGTGGATCTCAGCGAGTCGAACGGCGAGCGCATCGATCTCGCGATCGGCACGAAGTTCCCGACCTATTTCGTCCGGCATCCCAACAAGATCACGTGGCTGTTTCACCAGTACCGCGCGATTTACGACCTGTGCGGCACGCCGTACAGCGAGTTCACCCATGCCGAAGCGGACGTCCGCCTGCGCGATCGGCTGATCGAGCTTGACGGCGGCGCGCTCCGCGAATCGCGCGCGATCTTCAGCAACGCGCGCAATACGGCCGAGCGCCTGTCGCGCTACAACGGGCTCCTGGCCGAGCCGCTCTACCATCCGCCGCCGCTCGCGGGAAAACTGAAGACGGGGCCCGCGGGCGACTACGTCCTCTCCGTCGGCCGGCTCGAGGGCAACAAGCGCGTCGATCTGATCATCCGCGCGCTGTCGCACGTCGATCGCCGCTGGCGCCTCGTGATCGTCGGCGACGGTCCGCTGAGGCGCGATCTCGAAGCCCTCGCGTCCAGCACGGGTGTCGCGAGCCGCGTGACGTTTGCCGGCGCCGTGGACGAGGCGGCCCTCGTGAACCTGTACGCCGGCGCCGCCGCCGTCGTGTTTCCGCCGTACGACGAAGACTACGGCTACATCACGCTCGAAGCATTTCTCGCGCGCAAGCCGATCGTCACCACGACCGATGCGGGCGGCCCGCTGGAATTCGTCACCGACGGCGTCACGGGACTCGTGGCCGCGCCGGATCCCGAAAGCCTCGGAGCGGCGATCTCGAAGATCGTCACCGACGCGAAGCGCGCCGCCTCGATGGGCGACGCCGGCTACGAGCGCGTGCGCGGCATCTCGTGGGACCACGCGATCGACACGCTGATGCAGGCCGCGGACCGATGACCGGGCGCGTGTCCATCGTCGTGCCGGCGTTCAACGAAGGCGCGTCGATTGGCACGCTCGTCTCCGAGCTTCGCAGCGCCGCGCCCTGGCGCGAGATCATCGTCGTGGACGACGGGTCGAGCGACGAGACGGGCCGGCGCGCGGCCGACGCGGGCGCGCGGGTCGTCCGTCATCCCTACAACAAAGGCAACGGCGCGTCGGTGAAAACCGGCATTCGCCACGCCGCCGGCGACGTCGTGCTGATCCTCGACGCCGACGGACAGCATCGGCCGGCCGATGCCACACGCCTCGTCGCACAGCTCGACCAGTACGAACTCGTCGTCGGGTCGCGATCGCCTGCGACGCAAGCCAGCGTCGCCCGGCGCATTGGCAACGGCGCGCTGAACGCCATCGCCAGCTATCTGACCGGGCAGCCCATCCCGGATCTGACGTCGGGATTCCGCGCGGCGCGGCGCGAGCACTTTCTCGAATTCCTGCATCTGCTTCCCAACGGCTTCTCGACTCCGACGACGACGACGCTGGCGTTCATGAAGGCGGGATACAGCGTCCGGTTCGAGCCGATCGAGGCGCGCGTGCGGCAGGGCCGCTCCAAGATTCGATTCGGTCCCGACGGCGTGCAGTTCTTCGTGATCCTGCTGAAGGTGATCACGATCTTCAGCCCGATGCGCGTGTTTCTGCCGCTCAGCCTTGCGTCGTTCGTCATCGGCGGCGCATACGCCGTCTGGACGATCCTCACGCAGTCGCACGTGACGAATTCGTCCGTCCTGCTGATTCTGCTGAGCGTGATCATTCTTCTGGTCGGGCTCGTGTCCGAGCAGATCGCCTCGCTGCGTTTCGAGCGGCGCGACTTATGACCGCTGCACCGTCGCCGTCGCCGGCCACACTCGTCGTCGTTCCGACGTACAACGAGCGCGACAACCTGCCCCTGCTCGTCGCGGGTCTGATGCAGCATCCGAACGTGCGCGTGCTGGTCGTCGACGACGCGTCGCCGGACGGCACAGGAGCGCTCGCGGACGAGCTCGCTGTGACCCACGCGGGCCGCGTCAGTGTCATCCACCGGACCGGCGTCCGCGGACTCGGCCGGTCGTACATCGACGGCCTCAAGCGCGCGCTCGACGAGCCGGTGGATCTCATCTGCCAGATGGACGCCGACCTCTCGCACGATCCCGCGCAGCTGCCCAGCCTGATCGCGGCGACCGCGCGGGGCGACGTGGTGATCGGCTCGCGCTACGTCCCGGGAGGGGAGATCGTCAACTGGCCGCTTCGCCGAAGGCTGCTCAGCCGGTTCGCCAACATGTACGTACGTACTGTGACGCGGCTGAGTGCACGCGACTGCACGAGCGGGTACCGCTGCTGGCGCCGCGACGCGCTGGCGTCGATGCCGCTCGATCGCTTCATCTCCGACGGCTACTCGTTTCTCGTGGAGATGCTCTACGTCGCCGCCCGGCGCGGCAGCCGCATCGCCGAAGTGCCGATAACCTTTGTCGAACGGCGTCTCGGCGAATCGAAGCTCTCGCGCGCGGTGCTGATCGAATCGGCGATTGCGCCGTGGCGCCTGATTGGCCGCGATTCGTAACCGTAGCCCGTGCTATCGTTTAGAAACTCTTGCCTCCAAGCCTGAGCGTCTTTTTCCCGGCGTATAACGACAGCGGCACCATCGCCAGCATGGTCATTCGTACGGTGAAGGCCGCTGCCGAGCTGACGTCCGATTTCGAAGTCATCGTCGTTGACGACGGGAGCGCCGACGGAACGGCTGACATCGCCGACGAGCTCGCGCGTACGTATCCGCAGGTGCGGGCCGTCCATCACCCCGTCAATCGAGACTACGGCGCGGCGCTGCAGACCGGTTTTCGATCGGCGACCAAGGATCTGATCTTCTACACCGACGGCGACGCGCAATACGATCCGGCGGAGCTCAAGCTGCTGTGGCCGGCGATGACACCCGGCGCGGATCTCGTGAACGGCTACAAGATCAGCCGCGCCGATCCCCTGCACCGCATCATCATCGGCCGCATCTATCACCACATCGTCAGCATCCTGTTCGGGTTGAGGCTGCGCGACGTCGACTGCGACTTCCGGCTGATGCGCCGCTCGATTTTCGACCGCATCAACCTCGAGAAGACGAGCGGCATCATCTGCGTCGAGATGATGAAGAAGATCCAGGACGCCGGCTTCCGCGTCGTCGAAGTGCCGGTGCATCACTACCATCGCGCGTTCGGCAAGTCGCAGTTCTTCAACTTCCGCCGGCTCTTCCGTACGGGCCGCGATCTTCTGCTGCTCTGGTACGCGCTCGTCGTGCGCCGCGAGCACATGCGCGCCGGCGTTGTTCCGCTGGCCTCGCGAACGACCGACTCTTCCAACCGGGTCTATCCGGACTCACGCTCGTGAGCGGCGACTACCTCCCGTTCTATCGGGGCCGCCGCGTGATGGTGACCGGCGGCCTCGGCTTCATCGGCAGCAACCTCGCGCGCCGGCTCGTCGACCTGGGCGCCGACGTCCTGCTCGTCGATTCGCTGATTCCCGCCTACGGCGGCAACCTGTTCAACATCGACGGCATCGCCAATCGCGTTCATGTGAACGTCGCCGACATCCGGCAGCAGAGCACGATGAACTACCTCGTGCAGGACCGCGCGGTCATCTTCAACCTCGCCGGCCAGGTCAGCCACATCGACAGCATTCGCGATCCGTACACCGATCTCGAAGTGAACTGCCGCGGCCAGCTCACGATTCTCGAGGCGTGCCGCAATCACAATCCGTCGGTGAAGGTCGTCTACGCCGGCACGCGGCAGGTGTACGGCAGGCCCGACTCGCTGCCGGTCAGCGAATCGCATCTCGTGCGGCCGACCGACGTGAACGGCATCAACAAGGCCGCCGGCGAGTACTACCACCTCGTCTACAACAACGTCTTCGGCGTGCGCGCGTGTTCGCTGCGGCTGACCAACGTGTACGGCCCGCGCCAGCTGATCAAACACAACCGTCAGGGCTTCATCGGCTGGTTCATCCGCAGGGCGATCGAAAACACGACGATTCAACTCTACGGCGACGGCTCGCAGCTTCGCGATCTTGTCTACGTCGACGATGCGGCGGACGCGTTCCTGCGCGCCGGCGCGTCCGATGCGTGCAACGGCGAAGTGTTCAACGTCGGCGGCGCGGCGCCGATCAGCCTGAAGGATCTGGCATCGACGCTCGTGGCCATCGCGGGCGGCGGTCGCGTCGAGTGCGTCGCGTGGCCCGCGGACAAGAAGGCCATCGACATCGGCAGCTTCTATGCCGACTCGAGCAAGTTCGCGCGCGCCACCGGCTGGGCGCCGACCGTGTCGCTGGACGAGGGGCTCACGCGGGCCGTCGAGTTCTACCGCGCGAACCTCGCGCACTACGTGGACGGCCCGCAGGCGACGGAGCGCGCGTGATGGCGACGCGCATTCCGTTCATGTCGCTCGCGCCCGCCGAGGATGCGGAGGAGATCCGCGGCGCGATCGATCGCGTCATCGCACGAGGCTGGTTCGTGCTCGGTCCCGAAGTCGACGCGTTCGAAAGCGAATTCGCCGCCGCGATGCAGGCGCCGCATGCGGTCGGCGTCGGCACGGGCACGGACGCGATCGCGCTCATCCTGCGCGCGCTTGGCATCGGGCCCGGCGACGAAGTGATTACGACGCCGTTGTCGGCCGCGTACACGGCGCTCGCCGTGGTGATGGCCGGCGCGCGGCCGGTGTTTGCCGATATCGATCCCGTTCGTCTGACGATCGATCCGGATCAGATCGCACGGGCCATCGGCCCGCGCACGCGCGCGATTCTCCCCGTGCACCTGTACGGACAGCCCGCGGACATGGCCGCGATCGAGCGCCTGGCGGCGGCGCACAACCTCGCGATCGTCGAAGACTGCTGCCAGGCGCACCTCGCGACCGCCGCGGGACGGCCGGTCGGAACGATCGGCATCGCCGGGGCGTTCAGCTTCTATCCGACCAAGAACCTCGGCGCCTTCGGTGACGGCGGCGCCGTCGTGACGCGCGATGCCGCGCTCGCCGACCGCATCCGCCGGCTCCGCAACGGCGGCCAGACCGATCGCTATCGGCACGAGAGCGTCGGCGTGAACTCGCGACTGGACGAAATCCAGGCCGCGATCCTGCGCGTGCGTCTTCCGCGCCTCTCCGCGTGGACGTCGCGACGCCGCTCGCTTGCCGCCGCGTATCGCACGGCGCTCGCCGCCGCGCCGATTGAGGTGCCGACGGAATGCGACGCCGGACACGTGTATCATCTATTCGTCGTCCGCAGCCGCGCGCGCGCCGCCCTTCAGGCGCAGCTCGCCGCGATCGGCATCGAGACACTCATTCATTATCCCGTGCCCATTTCACGCCAACCTGCGCTGGCCTTCACTGAACCCGCGGACTGTCCCGTCGCCGCGCGCGTCTGCGACGAGGTCCTGTCGCTGCCGTTGCATCCGAGGCTGACCGACACCGACGTCGCACGTGTCGCAGCGGCGATCAGAGGCGCGAACTGATGCGCGCGCTGATCACCGGAGGCGCCGGCTTCATCGGGTCGCACCTCGCGGAAGCGCTGCTCGACGCCGGACATCAGGTGCTCGTCATCGACAACCTGTCCACGGGCTCGATGGAGAACATCTCGCATCTCAAGGGGCGCGCCGGGTTCGAGTACTTCATCGACACGGTCGAAAACGAAGGGCTGCTCGCGGAGCTGATCGATCGCAGCGGCGTCGTGTTTCACTTCGCCGCCGCGGTCGGCGTGAAGCTGATCGTCGAGCAGCCGGTCTACACAATCGAAACCAACGTGCACGGCACGGAAGTCGTGCTCAAGCACGCGAACAAGAAGAAGAAACTCGTCGTCATCGCGTCGACCTCAGAGGTGTACGGCAAGAGCGAGCAGATCCCGTTCCGTGAGGACTCGGATCTCGTGCTGGGCGCGACCACGAAGCATCGCTGGGCGTATGCGTGCAGCAAAGCCATCGACGAATTCCTGGCGCTCGCGTACTGGAAAGAACGCAAGCTCCCCGTCATCATCGTCCGCTTCTTCAACACCGTCGGTCCGCGTCAGACCGGGCAGTACGGCATGGTGATCCCGAATTTCGTCCGCCAGGCGCTTGCGGGCGAGCCGATTACCGTCTTCGGCGACGGCACGCAGTCGCGATCGTTTACGCACGTCGCGGACGTCGTCGGCGCGTTGTTGAAGCTTGTCGTCGAGCCCAAGGCCATCGGCCAGGTCATCAACCTCGGAAACATCGAGGAAGTGACGATCCGTGAACTGGCGGAGCGCGTTCGCCGGCTCAGCGGATCGAGTTCGCCCATCACGCTCATCCCCTATGACCAGGCCTACGAGTCGGGCTTCGAGGACATGCCGCGCCGCGTCCCCGATTTGTCCAAGGCCGAGACGATGATCGGCTACACGCCCCGGCACACGCTGGACGACATCCTCACCCAGGTCATCGACTATTTCCGCCGGAAGTAGGTCTATACTTCTTGAAGATGTCGAAGACGTTTGCGCTCGCCGTGTGTGCCTGGCTTGCGGCGGCTCCGGCCGCCCGGGCCGAGGTGCAGCTGTCGATCCGCAACGGCCGCGTGTCGATTGTCGCGAAAGACGCCACCGTCCGGCAGATCCTTGCCGAATGGGCCCGCGTCGGAAAGACCAGAATCGTCAACGCCGAGCGCATCCCCGGCGGACCCGTCACGCTCGAGTTGAAGAACGTGCCGGAAGCCGAAGCGCTCGACGTCCTGTTGCGTACGCTGAGCGGCTACATGGCGGCGCCGCGCATCGCGAACGTGTCGGCCGAGGCATCGGTGTACGACTCGATTGTGGTGATGCCGACCGTCGCCACGGCTGTGGCGCCGCGAACGGCCGCGGCGGCGGGCGCGCCCGCGCCGTTCTCGCCGCCGCCGGCATTCAACCAGAACGACGACGACGAAGACGGCGTCACGGCGCCGGTGCGCCCGGGCGGCGCTCAGCCCGCTCCGGCCGCGCGCCCGCCGATCTTCTCGACCTTCCCGACGCCGCAGGGCGGCAACGCCGCGCGCCCGATGCTGCCGGTCGTCAGACCCGGCGCGGTGGGGCAGCCGCAAAACAACAACCCTGTCAACAACGTCGACCGCGAGCAGGTCCAGCAGCCTGTCCCCGCGCCGCCGCCCGCGTCGAGTCCCGGGCAGCAGGCCGCGCCCGTCGGCGTCTCGGCCCCGGGCATGATCGCCCCCGTGCCCGGATCGTCTCAGCCCGGCCAGGTTCAGCCCCAGCGTCCGAACGGCGAGTAATGTCATTGTTCAACGACGTCACGGCTGCGATCGCCGACGCGATGCGCAAGCAGGACGCCGCGCGTCTTGTGCCGCTCCGCATGCTCAAGGCGGCCTTCATGAACAAGAGCGTCGAGAAAGGACGCGATCTCGACGAGGCTGAAGAGCGCCAGGTCGTCAGCTCGCTCGTCAAGCAGCGGCGCGACTCAATCGAGCAGTTCGCGAAAGGCGGGCGCACGGATCTCGTCGACAAGGAAACCGCGGAGATCGCCATCCTCGACGCGTATCTGCCGCCGGCCGTAGATCCCGCGGTGCTCGACGCGGCCGTGGCGGACGCGATTACCGAGACCGGCGCGACGTCCCAGAAAGACATGGGCCGCGTGATGAAGGCGGCGATGGCGAAACTCGCCGGACAGACGGTCGACGGCAAGGCCGTCAACGAACTCGTCCGCCGCAAGCTCGGCGCGTGACCTCCCGCTCCTCCTCGCCTTCGTCGTTGTCGTTCGGCCCCGGTCCGATCTCCACCGCGCTCAAGACGATCATCGGCATCAACGTCGTGATGTTTCTGGCGACGACGTTCGTGCCGGCGCTGCAGATTCAGCTCGGCCTGGTGCCGATGTGGGTGCTGCGGGACATGCGCGCGTGGCAGCTCGTGACGTACATGTTCATTCACGCCGGGCTGTTCCACATCATCTTCAACATGCTGGCGCTGTGGATGTTCGGCACGGAGCTCGAACGGATCTGGGGCACGCGGTTCTTTCTCAAGTTCTATTTCATCACCGGCATCGGCGCGGCCGTCCTGACCATCTTGATCTCGCTGCTGCCGTTCACCGCGACGCGCCAGCTCTATGCGTCGGACATCGTCGGCGCCTCCGGCGCGATCTACGGCGTGCTGCTCGCGTACGCGCTGTATTTCCCGGACCGCAAGATTTACTACATGATGCTGTTTCCGATTCGGGCGCGGATCTTCGTGCTCATCATGGGCGCGGTCGCGTTCGTCTCGTCGCTGTCGGAAAGCGGCGGCGTCGCCAACGCCACGCATCTGGGCGGCCTGCTGATCGCGTGGGTGTACCTCACCACGCTCCGCAAAGGCCCGCGCCTCAGGCTCAATCCCTGGGCGGACGTGAAGTACCGGTGGGTGAAGTGGCGTCTCGCGAACGCGCGAAAGAAATTCGACGTCTATTCAGGCGGCCGCAGCAGCGGACCGGACCGCTGGGATCGACGGGTCCACTGAACAACTGACAACTGACAGGTTACAACTGACAACTAAGGCGTGGCCCGCCGTTTGCTTTGGCGCGAGCCATGACTCCAACAAGCACAAACGATCTCGGGGAACGGACGTTCAGATTCGCTTGCGACATCGTGAAGTATTGCCGCGAATTATCGAAGGAACCTGGCGTCGTTCGCAACATCGCTTGGCAATTGTCTGACGCCGCGACGTCGGCCGCAGCCAACTACCAGGAGGCAAAAGGTGCGTACTCCAGACGGGAGTTCGCTGCAAAAAATGGAATTGTGCTCAAAGAACTTCGGGAATCCAAGCTCTGGCTGCGTGTCATCGTCAGCTGTGAACTCGGTCCATTGAGCGAGCCCAAGCGTCTGCTGCAGGAAGCAGACGAGCTCGTCGCGATCTTCACGACCGGCATGAAGCGACTGAATCCCGTCGCCCCGGCGGCTCGCTGAGTTCTAGTTGTAACTTGTCAGTTGTAAGTTGTCGGTTGACTTAGGTTCGCAAATAATCGTCCGTCTGATCCAGCCAGTCCTGGCGAATGGGACTGAAAATGTCGAGCTCGAAGGTGTCTTCGAGCGCTTCGGCCTGATGCGGGACGCGTGAAGGAATGTGCAGCACCTCGCCTTCGCGCAGCGTGATCGCTTCCCCGCCGACCAGAAACTTCAGCGCGCCCTGCAGGACGTAGGTCATCTGCTCGCTCTCGTGCGAGTGCATCGGCACGAGGCAGCCCCGCTTGAGGTAGACCTGCGCGAGCATCTCGCGCTCGCCGGTGACGATTTTCCGGGACAGCATCTCGGTGACTTTTTCGAGGGCGATTTCGTCCCACCGGTGCAGTCTCACCGTCGCAGCGCGCATGGACGGCATCCTACCCTATAATTCAGGACTCATGGCGGTGACGGCGCCCCTGGCCGGTCGCGCGAATTCGGCGGGGGAACACTCGGGCGGGATGACCAACGCCAATCTGCTGCAGGCCTACCGCTGCATGCTCCTGTCGCGCAAGCTCGACGACAAGGAAATCCAGCTCAAGCGTCAAAGCCATACCTACTTCCAGATCAGCGGCGCCGGCCACGAGGCGATCCTCGTCGCCGCCGGCCTGACGCTCAAGCCGGCGTACGACTGGTTCTATCCGTACTACCGCGATCGCGCGCTGTGCCTGCAGCTCGGCATGACGCCGCTCGACATGCTGCTCTCCGCCGTCGGGTCGAAGGACGATCCCAACTCCGGCGGCCGCCAGATGCCGTCGCACTGGGGCGTCAAGGCGCTGCACATCGTCTCCGGATCGAGCGCCACCGGCATGAAAGCGCTGCACGCCGTCGGCTCCGCCGACGCCAGCGTCATCTTCGACCGCGTGACGGCCATCACTGATCGCCACGCGAGCTATCACGACGACGAAGTCGTGTACGTCTCGGTCGGCGACGGGACGACGAGCGAGGGCGAGTTCTGGGAGTCGATAAACGCCGCGTGCACCAGGCATCTGCCGGTGCTCTTTCTCGTCGAAGACAACGGCTACGCGATTTCCGTCCCCGTCGAATTCCAGACGCCGGGCGGCGACATCTCGCGGCTGCTGCGATCGTTTCCGGGCCTCCACGTCGATTCGGTCGACGGCACCGACTTCTTCGCCAGTCTCACGGCGATGCGGGAAGCCGTCGCGTACGTCCGCGCGCGCAAGGGACCCGCGGTCGTCCACGCGCACGTCACGCGCCCGTACGCGCACTCGTTCACCGACGACGAGACGTTGTACAAGACGCCAGCGGAGCGCGAGGCCGAAGCCGCGCGGGATCCGCTCAAGAAGATGGCGGACTATCTCGTCGGCCACGGCATCGCCACCGAAGCCGATTTGCAAGTGATGCTCGCCGGCGTCGAAACCGAAATCAACGAGGCCGCCGACAAGGCGCTCGCGGCGCCGAAGCCGGAGAGAGGCACCGCAACGCAGTGGGTCTACTCGCCAGATGTCGATCCGACGTCGGCCGCGTTCGACACGCCGTCACGGCCCGAAGGCAAGCCCGACACGATGGTCTCCGCCATCAACCGGACGCTGAAAGATGAGATGTCGCGCAACCCGCGGATCGTCGTCTTCGGCGAAGACGTGGCGGACGCGAGCCGGCACGACGCGCTGCACGTGGTGCCCGGCAAGGGGGGCGTGTTCAAGCTCACGCACGGGCTGCAGAAGCAGTTCGGCGACGATCGGGTCTTCAACGCGCCCATCGCCGAAGCGGCGATCATCGGCCGGGCGGTCGGGATGGCCGTGCGCGGGCTCAAGCCGGTCGTCGAGATTCAGTTCTTCGACTACATCTGGCCGGCGATGATGCAGATCCGCGACGAGTTGTCGATGCTGCGCTATCGATCGGGCAATCACTACTCCTGCCCCGTCGTCGTGCGCGTGCCGATCGGCGGCTATCTCAAAGGCGGCGGCCCGTACCACAGCCAGTCCGGCGAAAGCATCTTCGCCCACTGCCCGGGGCTGCGGATTGCCTTTCCGTCGACGGCCGCCGACGCGGCGGGGCTCCTTCGCACGGCGATTCGCTGCGACGACCCGGTGCTGTTCCTCGAGCACAAACATCTGTACCGGCAGACGTACACGAAGAGCGAGTATCCGGGCAGCGACTTCATGCTGCCCTTCGGCAAAGCCAGCCTCCGTCACGACGGCTCCGACGTCGTCGTCATCACGTGGGGGGCGCTCGTGCAGCGGACGCTGGTCGCCGCGCATCAGGCCGAAAAGGAAGGCATCACGACCGCCGTCCTCGACCTGCGCACGATCGCGCCGTACGACTGGGAAGCCATTGCCGCGCTCGTGAAGAAGACGAACCGCGTGGTCGTCGCGCACGAGGATCAACTGACGTGCGGCTTCGGCGCGGAGATCGCCGCGCGCATCGCCGGCGAGCTGTTCCAGTATCTGGACGCGCCAATCCGCCGCGTCGGCGCCCTCGACGCGCCCGTGGCGTACGCGCCGGAGCTCGAAGACGCGATCCTGCCGCAGACGCACGACATCCTGAAGGCCATCAAAGACACCGTCCGGTACTGAGTTGTTGAAGTCCTGGCTCGCGCTGTCGCTGGTGGTGCTGGCGATCAGCCCCGACGTCGTCCGGCCGGTCGATGCCATCCCTGCGCACGTGGCCGGCCGCTTCCGCGATCCATTCGGCTTCGAGCGTTCCGCATCGGGTCAGTACTTCGTGTTCGATCGCCGGAGCCAGATCGTGTTCGGCGTCGACGCGCGCGGCGAGAGCGCCTGGGAAATCGTCCACATCGGCAACGAGCCAGGCCGCATCCTGAATCCGTTCGCGTTTGCCGTCGCGCCAGACGGGACGTTCGCCGTCGCCGACGCGCCGAATAACGTGGAGCGCATCCAGATCTTCACGCCGGCGGGTTTTCGCACCGGCGGCTTCACCTTGCCGGGCAAACCGCGCGCACGCGTCGTCCTCGATGGCCTCGTGCTGAACGGCATCGGCTCGCTGCAGTACACGGGCACGTCGATCCTGCTCTCACAACCGGACACCGGCGGCCTCGTGAGCGAGTACTCGCCCTCCGGCGCGCCCATTCGCAGCTTCGGAGAGCTGCGGAAGACCGGGCACGAAGACGACGCGGCCCTTCATGCCGCACTCAACATCGGCCTGCCGCTCGTCGATCCACGCGGCGGATTCTTTTTCGTTTTTCAGACCGGCGAGCCGATGTTCAGGAAGTACGACGCGAGCGGACGGCTGGTCTTCGAACGCCGCATTCACGGGCGCGAGATCGACGACTTCGTCGGCCGGCTGCCGTCGCTCTGGCCGAAGCGGACCGCCACCGGCGGAGAGATTCCCTTCGTCACGCCGACGGTTCGCGCCGCGGCCGTCGATCCGTCAGGCCACTTGTGGACGAGCTTCGCCGAGCCGGTGACGTACGAGTTCGACGCGGACGGCGACAAGATCCGCGCGGTGCAGTTTCGCGCCGCGGGACTCGTGTCGCCGAATCACATGTCGTTTGACGACAAAGGCCGGATGCTCGTCACACCGGGCCTGGTTGTGTTTGCTGTCAGTGCGACAGCGACCGAAGGACGAACGCCAGCATCCCGGCGATAGCGGCAACCTGCCCGACCCAGAACAGAAACGACCACTTCAGCACGTCGCCGCGAGTTTCAGCAAGACGCCGCTCGAATCGTTCGATCAGCAGCGATTCCAGATGATTGAAGCGCTGCTCGAACCGTTCTTCCAGATGTCCGAGTCGCTGCTCAAGATAATCCGTGGTCAGCACTGCCACTGGCTTCATCGGTCCGTGCCTTTCCCGAACGCCGGACCGGCCTCCCGACGACGACGATGGCATCGTCGTCGACAGGAAGTCAAGGGAGGCGCCGCTATGGACGGACTTTCACCTCGAAAACGACCATCCGCTTCAGGATGTCGCCGAAGACGTGCTGCTGGATGTCTTGGTTGAACAGATTCGTCACCTTCACGCTCGTCGTCAGCTTGTTGTTCATCCAGCGCGCGCCGACGCCGCCGTTCACCATCGTGTACGAATCGGTGAAGCCGTGAAACGGGCTCGTCAGCACGTCGCTCCAGAACGCCTTGTCGGAGTAGTTCACCGACAGGTTGCCCAGGAAACGTCCGCGGTCGAGGTTGAATCCGGCGTTGAAGCGGCTCGTCGGCGGGACGGAGAGCTCGATCGTCGGGTACGGATTCGAGTCGGAGAGAATCTGCGGCTGCCCCTGCCATGAGTAGTTCGCGAACATCGACAGGTTCTCGTCGACGCGGTGATCGACGGACAGCTCGACGCCCTTCTGGCGCAGCGGACCGAGATTCTGATACGTGAACGCGGTTCTCGGCAGGAAGATGCCGAGCTGCGCCATGGCCGCGAGAATCGACGGCGGGAGCTGCCAGCCGGGCGGCGGGTTCGCCGCGGTGTACGGATCGAGGTTCGGCGGCAGCTGCACGAAGTTGATGCTGTGGTTGAGATCGTTCACGAAGAACGACGCGCCGATCGTCGTCTTCGCCATGAACGTGCCGGTGTACGCGATCTCGTAGGCGTTCAGCGATTCTTCCGTCAGCGACGGCTGCGGGGCGGCGCCGATGGGCAGCCGGCTGCCGACCGCTCGGACGATGAGCGGGAACGGCGCGGCCACCAGCGGGCGCAGCACGGCGGGAAGAATCGGCGCCAGCTTGCTCAGGTCCTGCGGCGAGATGATGTTCGCGTTCAGGAAGTTGTTGACGACCGACGGCGACTGAAACGCCCGGTTGAACGAGAGGCGCAGCGCGTGGTCGGGCGCGACCTTGACAATGGCCGAAATCCTTGGCGACACAAACGGATCCTCGAGGTTGCCGAACTTGTCGACGCGGGCGCCGATGTTCAGCCGCACGCGGCTCAGGAAGATCTCGTCCTGCACGAACGCGCCGAGCTCGTTGCGGTCTTCGGCGCCTGGCGCCAGCGTGATCGCGAAGTTGTTCCGGCGGACGTTGCCGCCGGCCGAGATCACCTGACGGGCGCCCACGGCAAACACGTCGCCGACTTCCAGGTCGTACGTTTTCGTCGTCAGCGTCATCTGGAGCGCTTTGCCCGTGGTCGGATCGGGGAACAGGAGATTGGGCGCGTCGGCGTGCAGCACGTTGGTGAAGAAGTGCACCTTCAGCGCGTTGCGCTCGTAGTTGACGCGGCCGAACCCGAGATACGACCCCGACTGAATGTCGAACGGGCCGACGCCGGTGTAGATGACGCCCTGTGTGCCGGCAATGCCGCCTTCATATGTGAGGCGGCCGTTCTTCCCGAGCTCCTGATCGACGCGCGCGTCGAACTTCGGCTGGTTGGCGCCGCGATTCGTGAACGCCGTCCCGAACGCGCCGGCGCCGTCCGCCGGATACGCCGCGCCGCCGACCGTCACGCCCGGAGTCGTGCTTCGCGGATCGGGAATCACGGGAATCGCGCCGGACGGACGCGGAAACGCCGCGGAGTTGAAGTACCCGGCCGCGACGCGGTACGACCACGTGTCGTTGGGCGCGTCGGCGAAGGTTCCGCTGACGCCGCCGAGCCCGCCCGCGCCCTGCCCCGCTTTCGATCCGGCGTCCCGGCTCATGAAGCCGCCCGTAAACGTCACTTCCGCACCCTTCGCCTCGCGCGGCGTCTTCGTGATGATGTTGACGACGCCGGTCAGCGCGTTGGCGCCCCAGACCACCGACGCGGGCCCGCGGATGACTTCGATCTGCTTGATGTCGCTCATATTCGCCGGCAGCAGATCCCACAGCACGATGCCGAAGAAGTCGAGATAGACCGACCGGCCGTCGAGAAGCACGAGCTGGGTGTTCGACAGCGTGCCCGTCGCCTGCCGGCTGGTGATGTTGACGTCGCGGGCGGACAACTGAATGACGTTGAGCCCGGGCACGGAGCGAAGCAGATCGCCGTAGTTCTGCGCCGGCGATGCCTGGATCTGCGCACTCGTCAGCACGCTCATCGTCGCCGGCGCGTCCACGAGCGCCGTGTCGGTTTTCGTCGCGGAGACGACGACGGTTTCGGAAATCGATGCCAGTTTCAGCGTGAGCACGGGCGCAGACATGTTTGTGGTGCCGACAACGACGTTGCCGGCGGAGGCGGTCGCAAAGCCGACGATCGTGGCCGTCAGCTGATACGTGCCTGGGGTGACATTTGAAAACTGGTACGCGCCGCCCAGGCCCGACGTCGCAAACTCGCGGCTCATGGGCCCTGCGAGCGAAACGGTCGCGCCTGGAACACCCGCGCCGGTCTCATCGACCACGGTACCCGCCACCTGCGTGGTCTGCGCGCGCGCGGACGCCGCGAATGACAGCACGAAGCAGGCGGCAGCCAACCAACGAAGCATTCGTCCCTCCATCTGATTTCCCGGAAGCGGCGCATTGTAACATGTGGTGATGTCGTCCTTTCGAAGAGTCGCCGTACTTGGCGCGGGCACGATGGGCGCGCAGATCGCCGCGCACTTCGCCAACGCCGGTGTCCCGGTGGTGCTGCTCGACGTGACCGCCGACGCGGCGCGCGACGGGTTGAAGCGCGCGCGCGGCCTGAAGCCGGATCCGTTCTTTACGCAGGACGGCGCGAGCCTCGTCACCACCGGGGGCTTCGACACCGATCTCGCGAAGCTCAAGGACGCCGACTGGATCGTCGAAGCCGTCGTCGAGCAGCTCGAGGCGAAGCGTGCGCTGCTCGAACGCATCGAGCCGGTCCGGCGCCCGGGGGCCGTCGTGTCGTCGAACACCTCAGGCATTCCGATTCAGTCGATTGCCGAGGGACGAAGCGAAGAGTTCCGCCGACACTGGCTCGGCACGCACTTCTTCAACCCGCCGCGCTACCTGCCGCTGGTCGAAGTCATCCCCACCGCGGCCACGGATCGGGCGGTGGTCGATCGCATTTCGCGATTTCTTGATCTGCGTCTCGGCAAAGGCGTCGTCGTCGCGAAAGACACGCCGAACTTCATCGCCAACCGCATCGGGCTCTACGGCGTCATCCAGGTGCTGCGAACGCTCGACGGGGGGCCGTTCACCATCGAAGAGATCGACGCGATTACCGGGCCGGCGCTCGGCCGTCCGAAGAGCGCGACGTTCCGGACGATGGACATCGCCGGGCTCGATGTCCTCGGCCACGTGGTGCGGAATCTCAAGACACAGCTGCCGGCCGCCGACGCGGACGAGTTCGCGCTGCCGCCTGTCGTCGAGAAGCTGATTGCCCGCGGTTCCGTCGGCGAAAAAAGCGGCGAAGGTTTCTACAGGCGCCAGAAGGCCGCCGGCGGATCCGAGATCCTGACGCTCGATCCGGCGACCCTCACCTATCGCGCGCGTCAGTCGCCGCGCCTCGCCGCACTCGATGCCGCCAAGTCCATCGAGGATCTTGCCGAGCGCACGAAAACGCTCTTCCTGGGGAAAGACACGGTCGGGGCGTTCCTGCGATCGACGCTCGGCCCCCTCCTTATATATGCGGCCCGCGTCGCGCTCGACATCGCCCACTCGATAGACGACGTCGACCGCGCGATGCGGTGGGGGTTCGGCTGGGAGCTGGGCCCGTTTGAGATCTGGGATGCTGTGGGCGTCCGCGAAGTGCTCGAGGCCGCCGGCGGCGCGGCCCCTCCTCCACTCGTCGCCGATCTGCTCAAGCAGGGACGCAATCGCTTCCGCGACGGCTCGCTGCCGCCGGCGGCGCCAGGCCTGCAGCTGCTGAAGTCCGCGAAAGAGCGCAGCGCGGTTGTGAAGAAGAATCCAGGCGCCAGCCTGGTGGATCTGGGCGACGGCGTCCTCGCGCTCGAGTTCCACTCGAAGATGAACACGGTCGGCGGCGACACGATCGAGATGATTCACGCCGGCGTGCGGGAAGCCTCGGCGAATTTCACGGCGCTCGTCGTCGGCAACGACGCGCCGAATTTCTCGGCCGGCGCCAACCTGATGCTGCTGCTCATCGAGGCGCAGGACGGCAACTTCGACGACATCGAGCTGATGATTCGCGCGTTCCAGGGCGCGACGCAGGCGCTTCGCCACGCCGACGTGCCCGTCGTCTCGTGTCCGGCGGGGCTGACGCTCGGCGGCGGCTGCGAGATCGCGCTGCACAGCGATCGCGTGCAGGCGGCGGCCGAAACGTACATCGGCCTCGTGGAAGTCGGCGTCGGGCTGATTCCGGCCGCGGGGGGCACGAAAGAGATGCTCGCGCGTGCCGTCGAACACGTGCCGGATCCACGTGCGGACCTGATGCCCTACGTCCAGCGCGTGTTCGAGATGATTGGCTTCGCGAAAGTCGCGACGAGCGCACGCGATGCGATGCGGCTGGGATTTCTGCGCCCGTACGACGCGGTCTCGATGAACCGCGAGCGTCAGATCGCCGACGCCAAGGCCGTGGCGCTCGAGCGCGCCCGCGAAGGCTACCTGCCCCTGACGCCGCGGACGGCAATTCCCGTCGGCGGCGACAGCCTGCAGGCGGCGCTGAAGCTCGGCGTCCATCTCGCGTGGCGCGCCGGGCGGATCAGCGATCACGACGCGCTGCTCGGGCGCACGCTCGCCTGGATCCTCTCCGGCGGCTCGTTGGCGCATCAGACGACCGTCACCGAACAGCACCTGCTGGATCTCGAGCGCGAAGCGTTTCTGAAGCTGTGCGGCGAGCGCAAGACGCTCGAACGCATTCAGCACACGCTGAAAACCGGCAAGCCGCTCCGGAACTGAGCCGGAGAATGATTGACAAAGGCATCGGTCCGGCGCTCGTCCTCGTTCCAGGCTTGCCCGGCCCGTGGCAATTCGCGCGGCCGGCCGTCGACGCGCTGGCCGAACACTTTCGCGTGCTCACGCTGTCGCTCGGGCCGGAATGCACGCTCGACGCCGACGTCGCCAGGATTGCGGCGGCGCTCGACGAACGCGGGATCGAGCGCGCCATCGTGTGCGGGATCTCGTTCGGCGGGCTCGTCGCGCTCAGGTTTGCAGCGACACATCCGCAGCGGACATCTTCACTGGTGCTCGCGTCCACACCGGGGCCGGGAGCCACGCTTCGCCCGCATCATCGGCTGTATGCGCGCTGGCCGCACCTGTTTGGTCCGGTGTTCGCAGTCGAGACACCCTTTCGGCTGAGGCGCGAGCTGCGCTGGTCGCAACTGACGGCGCTCGTCGCCGCGCCGACCTCGTTCACGAAGATCGCACGCCGGGCACAGCTGATCGAGTTGACGGACATCTCGGCCGACTGCAGACGCGTCGCCGCCCCGACGCTCGTCGTCACCGGAGAGCCGCGGCTCGATCGCGTGGTGCCGGTCGGGAACACGCTTGAGTATCTGCGTGCGATTTCCGGCTCGCAGCACGTGACTCTCGAAGCCACCGGTCATCTCGGATCGATCACGCGCGCAGGCAGGTTTGCGGAGATGGTCAGCGTTTTCGTAGAGCGGGCCTTTCAGGCCCGCGGCGGTGGTGGCCCTGAAAGGGCCGCCCGACGTACGGGTGTCGCGTGACTCGCATCCGCGAAATTCCAGGGCCCGCCGGACGGCTCGAAGCGATCCTCGACGAGCCGCCGGTCGTCGGCGGCGTCAACGACGAAGGGCTCGTCGAGCGCGGGCGGCCGAACGGAGTGCGGGCGGCCGTCGTGCTCGCGCATCCGCACCCGCAGTACGGCGGGACGATGAACACGAAAGTCGTGTATCAGGCCGCCAAGGCGTTCAGGCGGATCGGCTGCGCCGTCCTGCGCTTCAACTTCCGCGGCGTGGGCACAAGCGAAGGATCGTGGGACGAGGGCCGTGGCGAGATGGACGACTTCCGCGCGGGCGTGACGTTCATGCGCGTTCGCCATCCGGATATTCCGCTCTGGTCGGCGGGCATGTCGTTCGGCGCGTGGATCGCACTCACCGTCGGCGCCGAAGATGCGCGAATCTCGGCGCTCCTCGGCATCGCGCCTCCGCTGTCGAAGTACGACTTCGAGGCCGTCCGCACGAGCGAGAAGCCGAAGTTCTTCATCCAGGGCGAATTCGACGAACTCTGTCCACTGAAAGAGATGAAGGATTTCTACGCGAAGGCCGCGGACCCGAAAGAGCTCGTCGTCATCGACGCGGCCGATCATCTGTTCGACGGCAAGGTGCTCGAGGTTGGCGATGCGATTGAAGATCTATTAGGAGATTGGCCCGGATGATAAGGTCGCCCATGCCCCCCATGCGAGTGCGAGTGTTGTCTGGGCTGGCGCTGGCCGTGCTCACCAGCGCCTGTGGCAGCGACGCCAATTTCTCATCGACGGCGCCCTCGATTACGCCACCGACGACTTCGACGACGCCAGTCAGTGTGCCGTCCTCGGTAACCCCATGGAGTTCATTGCCCCCAATCTCGGATGCGGCCAAGAATCTCGTGGTGAACTACAACCTCAATTTGGTGTATCGCGGAGCGGATGTCGGCGCAGTCAAGCGATGGGCCTCCGGAGCTTCTATTCGTGTGTACGCTGATCCAGCGTTCCGGCCACAAGACGTGGTGACTGCAATCAACACATGGCAAGCAGTCTTGGCGGGGAAGATTACGTTTGTGATCGTGGGTGACGCCACGAGCGCGGACGTTGTGTTCACCTTTGACTCGTCAATCACGGATCCCGGTGTTTGTGGCCTTGAAGGCGCAGACAATCTTGTGGGTAACGTAATTACACACGGCAGTGGCCGATACGCTACACGGCCGGGATGTGTCTCGTCGTCTAATGACTGGAGCTTGGGTCTGACTCATGGACTCGGGCATATTCTGTGGATTGGGGGACATACTGCCCCAGGCACTGACATCATGAGTAGCTCAAACCCGATTTTCGTGATGTCGCCGCTTCTTTCAGAAAGCACGAACTGGGTCTACTCCGTACCGCCAGGCACGAAGCCCCAATAGCACATCTGTGCTGACGCGATTGGGGCAGCCGGCTGACTGTTAATTTAATTGTATATACGATATAATGTCCCTACTCGAGTTCGACGCGGCGAAGAGCGCCGAGAACCTCCGCACGCGTGGGATCGCGTTCGAGAGGTTCGCAGAGATGGACCTCGAGCGCGCGATCAGCGTCGAGGACACGCGGAAGGACTACGGTGAACGGCGCCTGCGCGTGCTTGGGTATATCGATGGCCTGCTGCACGCGGCCGTCATCACGCCGCGGGGCGACAGGATTCGAGTGATCAGCTTACGGCGCGCCAACCGGCGCGAGGAAGGAGCTTATGCGAAAGAACGCCAGTCGCCCTGATGCGGACAATCCACGGTGGTCGGAGAAGGAGATTCGTGACGCACGGCCGCTGATTGAGATGCTGCCACCGGAAACGGCGGCGGCCGTCCGTCGACACCGGGGACAACGCGGTCCGCAGCAACGTCCGACCAAGGAGCTCATCAGCCTGCGTGTCGATCGCGATGTCGTCGCGGCCTACCGCGCGACAGGCAGCGGCTGGCAGACGCGCGCTAACGAGGCGCTGAGGGTGTTTGCGAAGAAGAGCGGATTGGTCGCGCGCGTCGCCAGCGCGTTTCGAAGGCGCTCGACGCCCACAAGTCGCAAGCATCGGACCACCTCTCGCTGAGCCACACTGTAGGCCCGATCGAAATCTATGGCTGATGCTGTAATCGTTTCTGCTGTCCGCACCGCCGTCGGCAAGGCGCCGAACGGGACGCTGCGAGGAACCCGGCCCGACGAACTGGCGGCGATGGTGATTGCCGAGGCGCTTCGGCGCGCGCCGGGCATCGAGCCCGCCGATATCGAGGACGTGATCATCGGCTGCGCGATGCCCGAGGCCGAGCAGGGCCTGAACGTCGCGCGCATCGCGAGCCTGCGCGCGGGCGTGCCCGTCAGCGCGGCGGCGGTCACCGTCAACCGCTTCTGCGCATCCGGGCTTCAGGCGATCGCGTACGCGGCCGAGCGCGTGATGGGCGGCATGAGCTCGACGATCATCGCCGGCGGCGCCGAGTCGATGAGCATGGTGCCGCTCGGCGGCAACAAGGTCTCGCCGAATCCCGCGCTCGTCGACTCGTATCCGGACGTCTACCTGACCACGGGCCTCGTCGCCGAGAACCACGCGCGCGAGTCGTCCATCTCGCGCGCCGAGCAGGACGCGTTCGCGCTGCGCAGCCATCAGCGCGCGCTCGCGGCCATCGACGCCGGCAGGTTTGTCGACGAGATCATCCCCGTGACCGCGAGGCTGGTCGGCGTTCCCGACGCCTCCTTTGCCGTCGACGAAGGGCCGCGGCGCGACACCTCGCTCGACGCGCTCGGCAAGCTGCGCGCGGCCTTTCACGCCACGGGCACGGTGACGGCCGGCAACTCCTCGCAGACCAGCGACGGCGCCTCCGCGGTCGTCGTTACCTCGGCCGACCGCGCGCGCGAGCGCGGCCTGACGCCGCTCGGCCGGTTCGTCGCATTCGCGACCGCCGGCATCGAGCCGGAGCGATTCGGCCTGGGTCCTGTTCCCGCGATCCGGAAAGCCCTCAAGCTCGCCGGGCTCACGCTCGACCAGATGGATCTGGTCGAACTGAACGAGGCGTTCGCCGCGCAGGTGCTCGCCTGCCTGAAGGAATTGCCGATCGATCCCGACAAACTGAACGTCAACGGCGGCGCGATCGCGCTCGGCCACCCGCTCGGCTGCACCGGCGCCAAGCTGACGACGACGATTCTTTACGAAATGCGGCGTCGAAAGGCCAGATACGGCCTGGTGAGCATGTGCGTCGGCGGCGGCATGGGCGCGGCCGGTATCTTTGAGAGAATGTAGGGATGAAAAGCGGCGGCGCCTGGCTCATCGAGTCGACCAGCCCTGAAGGCGTCCTCACGCCTGAGAAACTGACCGACGAGCACAAACTGATCGCGCAGACGACCGAGCAGTTCGTCGATCAGGAGGCCATACCGGCGCTCGAGAAGCTCGAGCAGCACGACTGGGCGGTTGCCCGCCATCTGCTCAAGCGCTGTGGCGACCTCGGGCTGCTCGGCATCGACGTCCCCGAAGAGTACGGCGGCGTCGCGCTCGACAAAGTCACCTCGCTCATTGTCTCGGAGCACATGTCCAGGTCCGCGTCCTTCGGCGCGACGTTCGGTTCGCAGGCGAACCTCACCGTCCTGCCGCTGATGCTCTTCGGCACGCCCGCACAGAAGCAGAAGTACTTGCCGAAGCTCCTGACCGGCGAGCTGGTCGGCGCGTACTGTCTCAGCGAAACCGGATCCGGATCGGATGCGCTCGGCGCGAAGACGAAAGCGACGCGCCAGCCGGACGGGTCGTTCGTGCTGAACGGCGAGAAGATGTGGATTACCAACGGCGGCTTCGCCGACGTCTTCATCGTCTTTGCGAAAGTCGACGGCGAACACTTCACGGCCTTCATCGTCGAACGCGCGTTCGGCGGCGTGTCGAGCGGCAAGGAAGAGCACAAGATGGGCCTGCACGGCTCGTCGACCACGGCGGTCATCCTGCAGGACGTGAAAGTGCCGGCGGAGAATCTGCTCGGAGAAGTCGGCAGGGGCCACAAGGTCGCGTTCAACGTCCTCAACTTCGGCCGCTTCAAGCTGGGCGGCATGTGCATCGGCGGGGCGCGAGGCGCCATCGGCGAATCCGCGAAATACGCGGCCCAGCGCAAGCAGTTCGGGCAGCCGATTGCGAACTTCGGGGCCATCAAGCACAAGCTCGGCGACATGATCGCGCGGACGTATGCCGGCGAGAGCCTGCTGTACCGCACGGCGGGAATGATCGACGAGCGCATTGGCGACGCGAAAGACGGACCGACGGCCGCCGCGGTGCTCGAGGAGTATGCGGTTGAAGCGTCGATCGCGAAAGTCGCCGGCAGCGAGACGCTGAACTTCGTCCTCGACGAGAACATCCAGATTCACGGCGGCAACGGGTACGTGCGCGACTATCCGGCCGAACGGCACTATCGCGACGCGCGCGTGAACCGGATTTTCGAAGGCACCAACGAAATCAACCGGCTGCTCATTCCCGGCATGCTGGCGAAGCGAGCCGTCAAAGGCGAGCTGGCGATCATCCCCGCGGCGAAGGCGCTTCAGGACGAACTGCTCGGTCCGCCGTCGCTCGCGGCAGGCGACGCCACGCCGTTCGCCGATGAGCGGCGCACCATCGAGGCGTTCAAGAAGACCGCGCTGATGGTGTTCGGCGTCGCGATGCAGACGTACGGGATGAAGCTCGCCGATCAGCAGGAAGTCCTGACCTACACCGCCGACATCCTGATCGACGTCTTCAGCGCGGAGAGCGCGCTGCTTCGCGCGGACTCGGCTCAGGGAGGCTCGCGGGCGTCTCTTCATGCCGACGCCGCCCGCGTCTTCATCAACGACGCGGCCGGCCGGATCGAAATCGCCGCGCGCCAGGCGCTGGCGGCCATGGTCGCCGGCGACACGCTGCGAACGATGCTGGCGGGGCTGCGGCGGGTGTTGAAGGTGACGCCGATTGACGCCGTCACGCTGCGGCGGCGCCTGGCCGACGAAGCCGTCTCGCGCGGAGGCTACATCTTTTGAAGACGTACGTAGGGCGACCCTTTCAGGGTCGCCGGTTAATCATCGCGCTCACGATCATGGCCGCTGCCTGCGCCAGCAAACCGCCGGAGGACACGCGCGACTACGCCCAGCGGATCGCATCCGACCGGGCGGCGAAGGACGACCTCTTCAAGCGCGGCAACGATCCGGTTCCGGACGCGAAGAAAGCCGACCTGCTCCCGCTCGAATACTTTCCGATCGATCCGTCGTACGACACGCCGGCGTCCCTGACGCCGATCGACGACAAGACCGTGCTCGACATGCCCACATCCACCGGCGCGCCGCGCAAGATGCGCAAAGCCGGCACGCTCACGTTTTCGCTCAAGGGCCAGCCGTACTCGATCACGGCGTTCTACGATCTGACCGGTACGCCCGAACACCTCTCGGTGATGTTCAGCGACATGACCAGCGGCACCGAGACCTATGCAGCCGGCCGCTATCTCGATCTCGATCGCAACCCGACCGGCATCTACGAGCTCGACTTCAACCGCGCGTACCATCCGTACTGCTACTACAACGCCACGTACGAGTGTCCGTACCCGCCGCCGGAGAACCGCCTGAAGGTTCCGATCCGCGCCGGCGAACGGATGCGGCGCGTCACCTCATAACCTTTATTCCTGTGGCGCTTCGCGCGATTGTCTTCGACTTCGACGGCGTCATCGCCAACAGCGAGCCGCTGCACTTCCGCGCCTTTCGCGACATCCTCGCACAATCCGGCGTCGATCTGACCCAGCACGACTACTACACGCGCTATCTCGGGTTCGACGACGTCGGAGTGTTTGTCAACGTCGGCGCCGACCGCGGACACGCATGGACGACGCGGGATGTCGCCGATTTCGTCGCCGACAAGGCGCTGCGGCTCGAGGAGCTCGAGCGCGACGGCTCGGTGCTGTTTCCGGGCGCCGCCGACGCGATTCGTCGAGCGGCCGCCGCGGTGCCGATCGCGATCGCGTCAGGCGCCCTCGGCCCTGAGATCCGGCGCATTCTGAATGGCGCGGATCTGACGGGGCACTTCGCCGCCATCGTCTCGGCTGAGGACACGCCGGCGAGCAAGCCGGCGCCCGATCCGTACGTCCGGGCGGTCGAGCTGTTGCGCGCGACGATCGCGGGGCCAGAGTTGAAAGCCTCGGAGTGCGTCGCGATTGAGGATTCGCGCTGGGGCCTCGAGTCGGCTCGTGCGGCGGGCCTGCGGACCGTCGGCGTGACGAACACCTACGACGCCGTCGAACTGGCCCTGGCGGACCTCGTCATCGGCTCACTGGCCGACCTCAACCTGGAGGACTTGCGCAGGCTGGTACACTGAAGAGGCTAAAGACTAAGGGGCTAGGGAGGTTCGTATCAGAGAGCCGCTGGTTCACACCTTCTCACACGCCGCGCTCAGCGGCGACTCGGATCTCGCGATGCCGGCGCTGCTCATCGCGCGCATCGAATATCCGACGCTTGACGTTCGTCCCTATCTCAATCAGCTCGACCAGCTCGGCCGCGAAGCCGGCCTCCGCGTGGGCGCCGCGCCTGCGGCGCTTCGGGTGCAGGCGCTCAATCGTCTGCTGTTCGACGAGTGGCACTTCACGGGCAACAGCGACAACTACGCCGACCCCCGCAACAGCTTTCTGAACGAGGTGCTCGACCGTCGTACCGGCATTCCCATTTCTCTCGCGGTGGTCTACATGGAGGTCGCGCGCCGGGCCGGGCTCCAGGTCGAGGGCGTCAACTTCCCCGGGCATTTTCTGGTGCGCTGCCAGGGGCTGATCATCGACGCCTTCCACGGCGGCGCGATTCTGTCCGAGGACGCCTGCCGCGTGCTGCTGCGGCGCCACGAAGGAGACGAGGCGGCGCTCGAACCGCACCTCGCGAACCACGCCAGCAAGCGCCAGATTCTCGCGCGGATGCTCGTCAACCTGAAGCGGATCTACGTACAGATGAACTCGTTCCCGCAGGCGCGCGACATCACCGAGCTCCTGCTCGCGATCGACCCCACGGCCACGCACGAGCTGCGCGACCGCGGCCTGCTCGCCTATCACCTCAACGATTTCTCATCGGCCCTTCGCGATCTTCAGGCGTATCTCGACGCTTCACCAGCAAGACCTGTGGGCGACGAAGAGCGCCAGGAATACGCGCGCATCCTCGAACACGTGAAGACGCTCCGCCGCCGCGTCGCGACTTTTAATTAGCGACGAAGACGACGTACAACGCAGAGCCGCAGAGTCCGCAATAACCAAGCAACCCAAGCGAGCGTAAGTTGGCCCGGATGCTGTAGCTTGCTCCCGTTCGCAGCCAACCTCTGACGCTCACGAGCGAGTAGCTGCGAGGGCCGCGGCTACATAGGACGAGGGCCGACAATTTGTCTCTGCGTGCGATCTCTGCGTTGATCGCCCTGATCGATTTCGCAGCGGGCGCTGCGGTTAGAGCTTGCCGTTCGCCGGTGCGTGCTTGCGGAGGAACTCGACCAGACGCGCGCTCACCTGCTCTGGCTGCTCCTGCTGCACCCAATGTCCGGCGCCGTCGAGCAGATGGAATCCGACCATGCGTGTGCACGCGGTCGTCTGCATCCTGTCGACCGCGCCTGGGGTCTGATAGACGCCCCAGTCGCTCTTGCCCGCGATGAACATCGAGGGGACGTCGATCGAGCGTCCTGAAAACGTCCGCATCTCGGCGAGGCTCTTGGGATCGCCGCCGCGCCGTACGCGATAGCCCTGTAGCGCGCCGGTGAATCCCGTTCTGCCGTACTCGGTCGCGTAGACGTCGACTTCGCTCTCTGTCAGCCACCTGCACGCGGCGATCTCCGTGGCCGACGGCATGAACGGCGCGACGGTCTCGGCCATGCCCTTGTCTTTCTCCATGACGTAGTACGTCGGAATCTGCGCCATCTCGGCGGCGGTGCGCGCCTTCAGCGGATGCGGCGTGTTCGCTTTCCAGTCGGCGCTCTTGTAGTGGTAGTAGGCGCGGAAGAACGCATGCAGCCCCTGCGGCGCGTGCAGCATGTTGTCGTTGGCGCCGCGCGTGCGCTGGTAGTTCTGGTAGTACTTCCTCGGCGGGTTGAGCTTCGCCAGTTCCGCATCGAGCTGGTCGTCGTTGAGCGCAGGCGACGGAACGACGGCGCCGTTGGCCGTGTCGAACGGGATCGCCGGCGGCCCTTCGAACGGCGAACTCAGGATCGTCACAGTGCGGAAGATGTCGGGGCGGATCAAGGCCGCCCACGACGCGACCGGCGCGCCGGCGTCGTGTCCGACAATCATCGCGACGCTGCGATGCCCGAGCGCGTACACGAGCGCGATCGCATCGCGCACCATGTTGAGAATCCGAAACGGATCAGGATCGGCGTCGTAGGAATTGTCCCAACCCGTCGTGCGACCGTAGCCGCGCTGGTCGGGCGCGATCACGTGGTAGCCCGCCGCCGCCAGCGGCAACATCACCTTGCGCCAGCTGTAGGCGAGCTCCGGAAAACCGTGCAGCAGGAGAACCGCCGGCCGGCCCGGCCGCTCGAACCCGGCCTCCAGCATGTTCACCGTGAGGCCGTTGACGTTGGCGACCGTGCGCGATCGGATGCCCGCCGGGACCGTGCCGTTGCCGTAGGGAGTGGCGGTCTGCGCTGAAAGACGCGCGAATCCGGCGGCCGCAGCCGCGACGCCGACGAACTCGCGCCGGGAGAGTTTAGTTACAGTCGGCGTCAAGCAGTGCTCCTCACGGCTTTCCGCACAGCCAGGTCCCCCCACAGGATAAAGGGAATCCAGATCCAGTTTGTCAGGATGATCAGGAACATGAGCCGGACCGGAATGTCTCCGGCGAAATAGCCGAGCGTGATTGCGGTGGCTGTGATCGTCTTCTCGATCCAGTTGTACTTGAGCAACACAACCTTGCCGCGCACGTCGCGGCTCGCCTCCCAGAACAGACAGCCGAACATAAACACGAACCCTTGCCAGAGGCGCACGACCGACGGGTAGTTGGGCGCGACACCGCCGAATGCTGCCGCGGCCGCCGCTGGATCGAGAATGCCGGGGAGGGACACAACCCAGTTGATGACGGCGTTGACCGCGAAAAGCAAGGACACGTTGCGTTCTGTCGTCATCCCATCCCCCAGTCGTGTCTCACATCGGGTTCCGGTTCCGGCGATCGTCGGCTAAGGTTGTGCGTGCCGGCACAGACGCGAATTGTGGCACAGTGCAGCCGGCACGTCCGCACCAGCTAGAGTTCGGTCGCAACGGTTCCTCGCTCGCGCCCACAATAAAGCGCAGCCGCGAAAAGGCCTGCCAGCACGCTTTGAAGCACAAACGTGGGAGCCATCCGCACAGCCGCCAGAACGCCTGTCTGGACGGCCCACATCTCAGTCACGACAAAACCGGCGATCACCACGATGGTGAAAGCCGCGACCGCACGGCGCTCGATCGGGCGTCGATACGCCCACAACAGCAGAATCGTCCAACCGAGCATCAGGGAGGCACCTGAACCCATTGCCAACCGGTAACTGCCTGCGGTGTCTTGAAGTCCCCACAGGAGGCCCGCAAAATCCGGCGACAGCATGGGCAACAGAGCGGCGGCGTCGGTGATGGCGCCTGCAAGAAACGCAATCTGGAGAAGGCGATCATCGCGTACTCTCATATGGGTTTCTCCATGATGAACGTGGACGAGAGTTGCGGCCTAACTCCTCTTGAAGGGGCGGATACCTGCGAGGGCCGCGGCTGCGTAGGACGAGGGCCGACAATTCGTCTCTGCGTGCTTTGCGTGCTCTGCGTTGATCGTCGTGAGCGTGATCGCAGCGTGACGTTATCGCGCCTGCGCGTACGGACAATCGCTGAGCAGCGGGCAGACGCCGCAGTGCGGCTCCTGATCGGTGCAGCTCACGGCGCCGTGGTGACTCAGGTACGTGGACGCGCGCCGGTAGGCGTCGAGCGTCGCGGGAAGTTCGCCGTCCGGCACGTCGTCGTACCCGAGGCGCCTGACGACACGCCAGACCCCGGTGTCCATCGGGAGGACCAGGTGGTCGCCCGCGAACAAGAGCATGCGATCGGCCCCGCCCTCGCCCATCTGCGGCAGCGTGGCCAACACCTGTTGCGCCTCAGCTAACGGCCCTTTGATCGTCGCCGGCAGCTCGGGATTCCGCTGAAACACGGTGATGCCGGTCTTCAGCGCGCGCGCCCGCTGTTCGAAGTACGAGCCGCAGAGCCTGACGCTTTCCTCGAGCCTCTTCGGCGCGACCTTCCACATCGAGTCCGGCGTCAGCGATCGATTCCGCTTGAGCGCGCCGTACGCCGTGTCCCGCTTGAGGGGCGGCGCCTGAAACGACAGCACTTCCCAGACAAACAGCATGAAGGCGTCGGAGGGCGGCGTCGGCAGCAGGCCGTAGAACTCTCTCAGCTCGCCGACGAGGCGCTCGAGGCGTGAGACTTCGTTCACCGACGTGCTAGGCGGGCACCGCGATGCGCGAGAGCTCGTCGTAGAGATACGCGGCCGAGATAATGCCGCCCTGGAAGTTGCCGACGTCGAGCTTCTCGTTCGGCGCGTGCGCGTTTTCGTCCGGCAGCCCGACGCCGAACAGCACCGACGGCAGGCCCAGCACTTCCTGGAACGTCGACACGACCGGGATCGATCCGCCCTCGCGCGTCAGCACCGGCGTCTTGTTGAAGCCCTTCTCGATGGCGCGGCTCGCGGCCTGCACAAACGGGTTGTCGAACGACGTCATCCACGGCTTGCCGCCATGCATGCGCGTGAACTTCAACTCGACGGTCTTCGGCGCCAGCTTCTTCACGTAGTCTTCGAACATCGCCGCAATCTTTTCCGGATCCTGATTCGGCACGAGCCGCATGCTGATCTTCGCCATCGCGACGGCCGGCAGCACGGTCTTCGCGCCCTCGCCGGTGAATCCCGACAGCAGGCCGTTGACTTCGAGCGTCGGCCGCGCCCACGTACGCTCGAGCGTCGTGTAGTCGCTCTCGCCGTGCAGCCTCGGGATCCCGAAGTCCTTCCGGTACTGCTTCTCGCTGAACGGCAAGGTCGCCCACGCGTCCTTTTCTTTCTGCGTCAACGCCACCACGTCGTCATAGAAGCCTGGCACCTTGACGTGGCCGCCACGGTCCTTCATCTGCGCGATCATCTGCGCGAGCACGAAGGCCGGATTCGCCACCGCGCCGCCGAACGTTCCCGAATGCAGGTCGGTGCTGCTGCCGCGGAGATCGATCTGGCAGTACACGAGCCCGCGCAGGCCGTAGCAGATCGACGGCACGCCGCGCGCGAACATTCCTGAATCGGAAATCACGACGACGTCGGCCTTGAGATCGGCCTTGTTGGCGATGATGAAGTTGTCAAGGTTGACGCTCCCGACTTCCTCTTCGCCCTCGAGGATGATCTTGACGTTGATCGGAAGCTTCCCGTTCTGCTTCAAATGCGCCTCGAGCGCCTTGAAGTGCATGAACACCTGGCCCTTGTCGTCGGCGGCTCCGCGCGCGTAGATTTCGCCGTCGCGAATCGCGGCCTCGAACGGCGGCGTCTCCCACAGGTTCAGCGGATCGACCGGCTGCACGTCGTAGTGCCCATAGAAGAGCATCGTCGGCGCTCCCGGCGCGCCGAGCCAGTCGCCATAGACGACCGGATTGCCCGGCGTCGGAATCAGCTTCACGTTCTGCATGCCGATGCGGCGCATTTCGTCGGCGCACCATTCGGCGCAGCGTTTCACGTCGGCGGCATGCTCGGGCAGCGCGCTGATGCTCGGAATCGCCAGCAGCGCTTTCAGCTCGTCGAGATACTTGTCGCGGTTGACGTTGATGAAGTCGATGACCTTGTTCATGTGGCTTGGTTCTCCCCGATTTCAGTGAAGGGCAGCTCCAGAAGGAAGCGCAACCCGCCGGCTCCCTGACGCTCCACCTCGAGCGACCCTCCGTGGGCGTGCAGCACCCGGCGGCACGCATCGAGATCGCCCGACCACGCCGCCTCGTCGTCTGCCGGCGCTTCGTCGTCGATGACGATGACGAGCCGATCGTCGGTTGCGCCCTTCTTCGTCGAGACGGCGACGTCGCCGGAGTGATGGCGTCCGGTGTTGGCCGAGCGATCGAGCAGCGTGGCGAGGACTTTCTCGATCTGGCGCCCGTCGATGTACGCCAGCGGGAGCCGCGCTCCGCCGGCAAAGGTGATGCGATCGGCGCCATTCGCGGGACGATGATGCGGGATCGAGCGGCGGACCAGTTCGTTGACGTCGTGCCAGCGGCGGTCGAGCGAGGTCGTCTCGGTAAAGGCCAGCAGGTTGCGGACAATGCCGGCCGCGCGCGTGACGTTGTCGCGAATTTCCCTGAGCTCCACCGCCGCGCCGGCGTTCGACGGATCGGAGGCGGCGAGCACCTCGGCGCTGCCCAGCATGCCCTGCAGCGGGCTCTTGAGATCCTGCGCGAGGCCTGACACGAGCTGGCCGACGTTCACCAGCCGGTCGTTGTCGTTGAGATGGCCCCGCAGCGTCTCCATCTCGGCCAGCAGCCGACGTTCACGCCGGCGCGCGGCAACTTCGCGGTAGACGAGCAGCGCGGCCAGAACGATGACGATGACGATGGGAATCACGGGGTTGGGGCTCGGCTAGAAACTATACCGAAGGGCGAGCGTCAGGTGTGAGTTGAGTCTGTACTGGCCGATGAAGTCGCCGGGCGCGCCCCGAAGCAGCGCGCCGCTGACGGTCGTGCGCCAATGCCCGCCGCTGGCCTGGGAATAGTCAGCCTTCAGGTAGCCGCCGTCCCCATTCCAGCGGATCGCCGTCTCGAACGCGATGCTGCGATTGCCGTCAAGCGTGTACGACGCCCGGCCGACGAGCGCCCGCGTCAGCCCGCGGTCCGGCGCGAACGGCGCCAGCGCCTGCCGCTTCGTGACATGGTCGCCGGCATACCCGCCGACGAACGACCACTCGCCCGTCTGCCGCTCGAGCTGCAGCACGTAGAGCACGTACTCATCGGTCAGCGGCGTCGACGAGGTGAAGTACGCGGCCTCGGCCTTGAGCGTGAACCACCGCGTCGGCACTGCCACGTCGCCGCCGTAGCTGCGGAGCGACGGGTACCGGCTCGTGCTGACGAGCTGACCGGGAACAGACGACGGCAGCACTTCGAGGTTGGGCAGGTAGTTGAAGCCGTCGAAGAACGCGAGCGCATATTCGACGCGGGAGCCCGCGTGGTTCCAGCGGATCCCCGTCTGCGGACCCGTTGGCAGCTGCGGCGCGGCCTGCACGATCGACGGCGGCGCACCAGCGGGAATCACGGCCCACCGCTGGTTGAGCAGCGGAATCCGGCTCGGCGTGAACACCGGCACCCACACGACGTCGATGTTGTCGTCGCCAAGACGGACGCCTCCGCGAACGCCGATCACCGGCAGGAACTCCGTGTCGATGACGTTCAGGAAGTCACGCGGCGCGAAACGATCCGTCGGCGTGACGATGTCCGTCTTGCCCCAGCGGATGAACTGCTTGCCGGCGTCGAGCGTGAACGGCCCGCGGCTGACGGTCGCGCTCAGCCGCCGAATCGACAGCGCGGGACGTGTGAGGTCGCGGTCGTCCACGATATTGATGCCAGGTCGCCAACGTGCGTCGACATGGCTGTGCGTGTTTGCACGCACGTCCACTCCGGCGGCGAATTGAAGCCACGGCGACGGCTTCACGAACACTTCCTCGCGAATGAGCAGATCGCCGATGGCGTTGACAGTGTCGTTCGGCGCGTCTTCTGGAAACGTCGTCAGCGTCGCGTCGACGAAGCCGCGCTGAGAGATAGTCTGCGCCGCGGCAACGCTCGGGATGGTGAGAATGATCGAAAGCGCGACGAGCCGTTTCACTGGCGGCGAATCGCCTGCAGCGTGAAGTCGTCGTCTTTCATCGGGACGTTGTATTGCAGCTTGTCGAGCGTCAGGCGCGTGCGGCTGCCCCGCCGCAAGTCGGACATCTCGAGCTGGCGAGCGCTCCAGATGCCCTGGACGTTCTCGATGTTCGAGTACACCAGCCGGCGAACCGCCTGGTCCTTGATGAAGTTCTCGACGCGCGCGAACGCGTAGTTGTCTTTGCGGACCCAGACGATCGACTGGGTGTACTGCGACGACTTCCCTTCCTTCGGCTGCGACTGAATCTTCCAGCACGCCACGCCGTCAACGGTGTCGTCGCCAAGCAGCGAGTAGTCGTACTGGTTGACGTCGCGTTCTTCCAGGTCTTCGAAGCTGAAGTCGGTGCCGAAGAAGCGCGTCGACCGGTCCTGGAGGGCGATGCGCCGGTCGCGCTCGATCGCGGGCGTCCACATCCACTGATCCGATGCGCGGTCGGGGTGATTGACGACGAGCAGCGCGACGCCTTTCACCTCGGCCGGCGCCGCGAACCTGAGCACGGCCTTGCTGCCGCCGTGGGACCCGATCCGATCGAAGCTCCAGCGCTTGTCGCTGATCTTGCCTTTCGCGTCGAACACCTGCAGCAGCCCTTCGTAGCGCTGCGATTTCGCATCGGTCCGCTTCTGCGCTTCTTCAACGATTTGGCGCGCATTGTCCGCTGCAAAAAGGAGAAACCACGAAGACACGAAGAAATACATGAAGAACACGAAACACACTCTGTACAAAGAGTTCTTCGTGTAACTTCGTCGCCTTCGTGTCTTCGTGGTTTCTCCTTTGTTACTCATATTCCAATGCCTCCACCAACGATCCTCGGACGGCGGATTCGGCGGGCCAGATAGCGGCGATGAACGCGGAGACGAGGATGGTCGGAACCAGCGCCGCGACGACGGAGACCGGAAACTGGTAGTCGATCCGCATGCCGGCGATGTCGCGGTGGACGATCTGCAGGATGTAATACAGGTTGATCGCGCCTAACGCGAATCCGAGGATCAAGCCGAGCGTGCCTATGCTTAACGCTTCGAGCCAGATCGTGCGCCGGATCTGCCCGTGAAGTCCTCCGACCGCCTGCAGCACGCCAAGCTCACGTCGACGATCGGTGATCGACACGGTCAGCGTGTTGACGATGCCGAGAATCGCGACGAGCACGGCCACGGCGATCTGCACCGACGTCAGACTGAACCACTGGTCGGTGATCTTCAGGATGTAGGCTTTCAGCTCCGCGTTCGTCAGCACGAACACCTGACGGCTGCCGCTGTACCGCTCCAGAATCCGCTGTCTCACGTCGGGCATCGGCACGCCCGGCTTCAGATAGATACGGAAGATGTTGACCGTGTCGTCGTGCCAGTACCGCTGGAACAGCTTCTGATCCATCAGGATCGTGCCCTGCTGATCGGAGTAGTCGAGGACGATGCCCGCGATGGGCAGGCGAATCGTGCCGTAGGGCGCGGGCACTTCGAGAATCTCGCCGACCTTCAGGCGCTGAAGCTGCGCGAGGTTGTCCGACACCATCAGCGCCTCGCCGGCTGAGGTCCGGCGATACATGTCCTCCTCATCGCCCTCGACCGGCCGCCGTCTCGCGGTCTCCGAAATGCTTTTCACGTCGACGGCGACGACCATAATCGGCGTCTTGCGAAACACGATGCGCGCGTCGCGGACCGCCTGCACGCGCGCGACGCCAGGAACCGCCGACAGCTCGGCCTGCATCGAGGCGGGAAAGCGAATCGTCCTGATGACGATGCTCTGCGACGGCGTGACGAACAGATCGGGATTGAGCGCGGTGTTCATCCAGCCGAGGATCGAGTCGTAGCTGCCGCGCGCCATGCCGGCGAAGGCCACGACGAGTGCGAGCGACAGCATGACGGCGGCGACGCTCGCGGACGTCCGTCGCGGCGCCTGAATCAGGCTGTCCGCCGCCAGCGCGCCTTCGACGGGGCGAATCCACTTCAGCAGCGGTCGCAGCGCGCGCGCGAGCGCGACGGAAAGAATCGGACTGAGCAGCAGCGCGACGGCGATCGCCAGCGCATAGCCGGCATAGAAGGCCCAGCGAATCTGCGACAACACGAGGCAGCCGACCGACGCGACGCCGCACGCTGCGGCGAGCACGACGCGCCAGCGGCTCTCCGTCGCCGACAGCGCCTGATACTTCCCTTTCTGAAGCGCCTGGACCGGGTCGACGCGTGCGGCATTTCGCGCCGGAATCAACGCGGCGACGATGCTGGTGGCGACGCCGATGGCAAGTGCCGTCGCCAAGAGCGCGGGGCTCGTGGACACCTCGCCGGCCCGCTGTGCGACGCCGTACACGTCGCTGACGAGCGAGCCGATCGAGGCCGCGATGCCCCGGGCGATGAGCATGCCGAACAGCAGCCCGCCAATGGAGCCGATGACGCCCGTCACCGCGCTTTCGCCGAGGAACAGCCAGCGGATCTGCGCGCGCGTCGCGCCCAGCGCGCGCAGAATGCCGATCTCCGAGCGGCGCTGCGTCACGGCAATCGCAAACGAGTTGTAGATGATGAACATCCCGATGAACAGCGCGAACAGGCTCGAGATGCCCACCATCATCGAGTACGCCGACATCATCGCCTCGAACTGCTGTCCGCGGCCCGAGGGCGGCTCGATCTGGAATCCGCTGCCGAGCGCCGCCTGCAGCTCGCGCTCGGCCTCGGCGATCGTGTGGCCGGGCTTGACGCCCACGTCCACGCGGTCGAACGTGCGTCCGCGCCCGAACATCCTCTGCGCGGCATAGACGTCCATGACGGCGAGGTTGCCGCCGAAGGCGCTCGTCATGCCGCCGGTTTTCATCACGCCGCGAATCGTGAACTTCCGCTGGCCGAGGACGGTGCCGAGCGAGATCGTGTCGTTGACGGCGAGGTGGTTCTTGTCGGCGAACTGCTTCGTCAGGATGATGGAGTCGGGCTGCGCGAGGAACACGAGCGGGTCGTCGATGACGGCATCGTCCGCGCTGTCGAGATCGTAGTCGCGCAGGCTCCGGTCGCCGGTCATGTCGACGCCGAGCACGAGCAGATTGCCCTGGCCGGTAATGTTTGTGTCGACCACGGCTTCGATCGCGGGAACAGCCACGCGCACGGACGCCGCCGCCTGGACTCTCTCGAGGATGTCTTCCTCGAACCCGGTCTCCCCCGCCGTCACCTGCAGCTCGGTCTTGCCGGCGATGCGATCGACCGTGCTCGAGAAGGCGAACAGCACGCTCTGATTCGCCGTGTGCATGCCGACGAAGACGGCGACGCCCAGCACGATGCCCGCCACGGTCAGCATCGTCCGCAGCACGTGCTTGCGGAAGTACGGCCAGCTGATGAGGCGCAGGAGGATCACCGGCGGACGTCCTCGACGACCTTGCCGTCCCTGAGCGCGATGGTGCGCGAGCAGCTGTCCGCGACCTTCATGTCGTGCGTGACGATGATGACCGTGGTGTTGAGGCGCTGGTGGAGATCGCGGACGAGCCCGAGGATCTCGGCGCCGGTCGTCGTGTCCAGATTTCCTGTCGGCTCGTCGGCGAGGATGATCGGCGGATATACGGACAGCGCGCGCGCGATGGCCACGCGCTGGCGCTCGCCGCCCGACAGTTCCTCGGGCAGATGCTGCAGGCGGTGATCGAGCTGGACGAGCGTCAGCAGCTCGTGCGCGCGATCGTCGACTTTCTGGCGGGGCCAGCCGCGCAGGTGCAGCGGCAGGCCGACGTTTTCAAGGCACGTCAGCGTCGGCAGCAGGTTGAAGAACTGAAAGATGAAGCCGATTTTGTCGCGGCGCACCCGCGTCAGCTCGTCGTCCGAGAGCTCGGCGAGCGACGCGTCGTCGACGCGAACCTCGCCGGAGGAGGGGCGGTCGAGCCCGCCGATGAGGTTCAGGAGCGTCGATTTCCCGGAGCCCGACGGCCCGATGATCGAGACCATTTCTCCACGCTCGACGCCAAGGCTCACATCGTCCAGCGCGATGACCTGGCGCTTGCCCTCGAAACGTTTGGAGACGTGTTCGAGCGCAACCGCCGGACCGGCTAGTCGTGGTCTTTGGCCCAATATCGGGAGTACTCGTCGAGGAAGGTCAGCGACTCGAAGCTGCGCATGCGGTCGAAGAACAGAATGCCGTCGAGGTGGTCGGTCTCGTGCTGGACGACCCGGGCGGCGAAATCGTGAAGGGTGAGGTCGATGCGCTCGCCCATGCGATCGAACGCGCGGACGCGAACGACACGCGCGCGCGGCACGCGGCCGCGGATGTCGGGGATGCTGAGGCAGCCCTCCCAGTCGTCGACGGTCTCGTCGCCGACGGGCGTGATCTCGGGGTTGATGATGGCGATCGGCGGCTCGGGCTCGGCGTCCTTGCCGCCGTCGCGGTCTGTCGAATCGAGCGCGGCGACAAACAGCCGCAGTCCTTCGTGGATCTGGGGCGCGGCGAGGCCGACGCCGTGATACTCGCCCATCGTGTCCAGCATGTCGTCGATCAGATTCTGGACCGCGGGATGCTTGATGTCCCCGGGGGGGAGCGCTTTGGCTTTGGCGCGCAGCACGGGATGGCCCATGCGCGCAACCTTGAGGATCGACATGATCAAGAAATTATAATCGCGTCAGTGGATTTCCGCTTTTGTCCCCGCTGCGGCGCCGGCCTCGAGCGGCGGCTCCTGAAATCGACCGAGCCCGAGCGGCTTGTCTGCACCGGCCCGGGCTGCGGGTTCGTCTTCTACCTCGACCCGAAGATCGCCGTCGGCACGATCATCACGCTGGCGTCCGGCGGCCTGGTGCTCTGCCGCCGCGCGATCGAACCCGGCTACGGCAAGTGGGTGTTCCCCGGCGGATACGTCGATCGCGGCGAGCCGCTGACCACGGCCGCGATTCGCGAGGCGCGAGAGGAATGCGGCCTCGAGATCCGCATCGACGGCCTCGTCAACATCTACTCGTACCTCGGCCGCGTCCCGGTGATTGTCGTCTACGCCGCAACGGCGCTCGGCGGATCCCTGATGCACGACGACGAGCAGCTGGAAGCGGCGGAGTTTGCGCGCGACTCGATTCCGTGGACGGAGCTGGCATTCCAGAGCACGGAAGAAGGCCTGCGCGATTACCTCGCCGGCCTGCTCCATCCCGTACGGTTCTAGTCGGCGAGACCCTCGGCTTTCTTTTCCGCGGCGGTGATCGTTCCTCCGGCCGCGACGATTTCCGCGTCGCGATCGATCGGCAGCAACGGCGCCTTCACGAACTTCGCGACGACAGCCGCGGTGTCGTTGATCTTCAGCTGCTTCATCAGGAACGTGAAGCGCTCCTCGAGCGACTGGCCGATCGCCTGGCGCGCGCTCTCGCTCATGCTCCACATCCGCGTCTTGAAGGGGCCGATCGCCTTCTTGCGGGCTTTGTAGATGAACTGCTCTTCGGTGTCTTTCGGCTTCCGCTCTTCGGTGGCGTTCGCGCGAATCCACGCGTACATCTCCGCCTTCAGATCGGCCGGGAACGACGGATGCTCGTACACCATGTTCTGGAAGTCGGTCGCCAGATGGATTTCGCAGGCGCCGGCGCGCGGGAACGCGTCGAACGCGTCCAGCGGCAGCGTCGACGCGCCGTGCTGCACCGCGCCGCCCAGGCCGTATTCCTTTCGCGCCAGGCGCGACAGCTCTTCGAGCGTCGCGAGATCGATTTTCACGTCCTTCCGCACCGAGCCGTCGGCGTTGATGAAGCCGCCGTGGGCCGTGCCCGTCTGCACGCTGATCTTGCTGAGGCCAGCGAGGGACGCGCCGCGCTTCTTCAGGGTGGTGTTGTAGCCCTTCATGTACGCGTGCAGCTCGTGGATGTCCGAGTTCTTGCCGCCGACTTCGCCGATTTCGCCGCCGACCGATACCGTGACGCCCTTCGGCTCGCACGCGCGGATGAACTCCGTGAAGTCGGCCGCCAGCGTGACGTTCACCTCCTGCTGCGCGTCGAGCGTCGGCTTGTCGAGGTCGACGAGCGTGGAGGTGTCGATGTCGATGTTGTAAAACCCGGCCGCGATCTCCTCCTTGATCAGCGCACGCAGTGTGGCGATCTCCTTGTCGCGATCGGGGCTGTTGTATTTCTTGGCGTTCGTCTGGACGTGATCGCCCTGGAGGAAGATTGGCCCCGTGAAGCCTTCCCGCACAGCCGCAGCAAGGACGACGGCGGTGTATTCGTGGGGCCGCTGTTCCGTGTAGCCGATTTCCGAGCGGGCGATTTCGAAAATGAACGCGCCGGCGTTCAGCTTCTTCGCGGCGCGGATGACGGCGCGAGCCGTGTCGTACGCCATCGCGCGGACGTTGATCGCTGGCACGGTGAACCCGCCGGCGTCGCCGCGTCCCATCGCGAGATACAGATCGTGAATCGACGCGGGCCGGGTACCGGCCTCCGCCGCGGCCTGACGGATTCTGCACCGCGCGTCGCCGCGCTCCTCCGCCGTCGCGCCGAACACGGCCGTCCACGCAAGCTTGTCCACGTCGCTCGATCCCAACACCATGGCGGTCTCCTCAGTCCGCCTGAAGGCGGACACTACGTACGTCTGACTTTATCAGCGGGAATTTGAAGTCTTCCACTTCGGTCGCCGCCACGGCCGCATCCACCAGGTCGTCAATCGGAAGCAGCGTCTCGGCTTCTTCAATCTGGCGCGGCTTCACATGCGTCGCCGGGTGCTTCGGCGTGAACAGCGTGCAGCAGTCCTGATCGGGAATGATCGAAATTGGAAACGTGCCGATGGCCTTGGCCTGGACGACGATCTCGTCCTTGTCCATCCCGATCAGCGGCCGGAGCACCTGCATCTTCGTCGCCCCGCCGATCGTCGTCAGGTTGTCGAGCGTCTGGGATGCGACCTGCCCGATCACTTCGCCGGTGACGAGCGCGCGGGCGTTCCAGCGGCGCGCGAGCTTCTCGGTGATGCGCATCATCAGACGGCGATACATCACCACGCGCAGGTCGGGGGCGATCGTGAGCAGCACCTGCTGCTGGATGTCGGCAAACGGCACCAGCAGCAGCCGCGAACGCTGCTGATACGACGTCAGGATGGCCGCCAGCTCGCGGACCTTTTCCTGCGACGCGCGCGACAGCACCGGGTAGCTGTGGAAATGCACCAGCAGCACCGAGCATCCGCGCCGCATCACGCGATAGGCCGCGACGGGCGAATCGATGCCGCCCGACAGCATGCACGCGACCCGGCCCCCGGTTCCCGTCGGGAGTCCGCCGGCGCCGGGCTCCTTGCCGAAGAAGTAGAACGAACGATCCGGCATCAGGTCGACGTGGACGGTCAGCTCCGGGTTGCCGAGATCGACACGCCAGCCCTTCGCTTCCTGGATGCGGCCGCCGACTTCAAATTCGATCTGCGGCGACGTCAGCGGAAAGCGCTTGTCCGTTCGTCGGGCTGTCACGCGGAACGACGAAGGATGGCGATCGCCGAGGTCGTTGACGATCGTCGCCGCGATTTCGTCCAGATCGAGCGATGCGCCGCCGGCGTACGAGTAGTACTGGATGCCGAAGACCGACTTCAGCCGCTCGCGCACCGCCCCCCAGTCGGCGGGCCCCAGCTCGATCTCGATGCGGCCCATCACCGACCGGACGGCGGGCACGGACAGGCCCGCAAGCGCGGTCCGGATGTTGCGCACGAGCATGCTCACGAACCACGGGCGGTTCCTGCCCTTGAGCGCCAGCTCGTTGTAGTGGACAACGATCGAGTTCATGACAGTGATGACGATCTCATACACAGCTCCGCGGCACCGTGGCCCGAGCGGACAGCACTCTCGATCGTAGCGGGGAGGCCGGTATCAATCCAGTCGCCGGCGAGAAACAGTCCGGGGACGGCCGTCGCCGCGCCGGGACGCGCCGGCTGCCCCGGCGCCAGGGAAAACGTCGCCCGCGGCTCGCGCACGACCGTCGACCGCACCAGCCGCGCGGCGCGAACGTCGGGCATCGCGTCGGACAGCTCCTGATGTGCGGCGGCGACGAGCTCCGCGTTGGTCTTCGCCACGAGCGGCGACGCGCCGCTCGACACGAGCGAGAGATGCGACGCACTGCCGCCGAACACCAGCCGCTTGTCGAAGACCCACTGCATCGCGCGGCCCGGGAGGCCGAGAAAAGGCTCGTCCATGACGATGCGATCGAACCAGAGGTTGACGGTGACGATCGGAGACGAGGTCATCCGGTTCGCGCGATCGATCACATCACCGAGCGGCGACCGGTCGCCTGCGATCAGCCCGTCGAGCGCGAACCACGGCACAGCGGACACTATGGCCCGCGGCGCCCATCGCTCCCCTGCGGACTCCACGGCCGCGCCTCCAGCGCCGACGACGATCGACGCCGGCGCGCCGGTGCGGACAACTCCTCCGCCGCGCTCGATGAACGCGCGGGCCGGCTCGGCGTACATCTGGTGAAGCGGCTTGGCTGGAAGAATGATCGCGGCGGCCTGCGGATCGGGCCCGAACATCTCGGCGAGCACGCGCGCGAACGGCGGAGCAGCCGCGTCGGTCACCGGCTGATTCAGGGCGGCCAGCGCGAGCGGCTCCCACAGCATCTCGCGGATGCGCGCGGTCTGCCCGTTGCGGACGAGCCACGCCTCGACGGTCTCTCCCGGCGACGCCGCGATCTCGGTCGCGCCGGGCCTGAGCGATCGGCGCGCCCGCCGCAGAGGCCCGGCCATCCGCAGCACGGACAGGCGATCGCTCCAGCCGAGCGCGTCCCACTCGACGATGCCGCCGATGAGATGCAGCGGAGACGGCAGCATCGGACAGACGAGCCGCGATCGCCGCCCATCGCGGTCGATCATCGTGACGCTCAGCTGCCGCTGCACGTCGACGTTCGCCATCGCGTCGATCTCGGCCAGAAACGCCAGCGTGTCCGTGTAACACCCGAGCAGGACATGCTGGCCGTTGTCGACGAGCTCGCCGGTCTCGCGATCGCTGAACGCGGTCGCCCGACCGCCGAGCCGCGATCGCGCCTCGACGACGAGCACTCTCATTCCGCGTTTCGTCAGCCGTACGGCGGCACTGAGACCGGCGAATCCGGCGCCGATGACGACCACATCAGGGTTCATCGGTTCCGGAGCCACTGGCGAAGCGCAACGAGGAGCTGGGCGGGACGCTGGAGCCTGATGCGGCCGTGAAAGACGTCATAGCCGCGGCGCTCGATGCGGCGCAGCGTGGCGAAGTAGACGGCGCGCATGATCTCGGCGGCGACCAGCCGCTGTCGATCTTCGTCAGGGCGAGCGTCGACGGCGCGCTGATAGAAGTCGTGCGCGCGCGCGCATTCGAACGCGAGCAGCGTCCGGACGGGTTCGTTCATGACACCGGCCGCGAGGTCCTCGACCGTGCAGCCGTGCGCCGCGAGATCGTCGAGCGGCAGATAGACGCGGCCGCGCGACAGGTCGTCCGGGATATCGCGAAGGATGTTCGTGAGCTGAAGCGCAACGCCGAGGTTGAGCGCGTAGTCGGCGGCTCGCGGATTCCGGCAGCCGAAGACACGGATGCAGATGAGGCCGACGGCTGACGCGACACGGCGGCAGTACTCGAAGAGATCGTCGAACGTCCGATAGCGCGACGTGTCGAGATCCATCGCGACGCCGTCGATCACGTCTTCGAACGCCTGCCGCGGCAGATCGAGCGCGGCGACGAACGGCTGCAGGCCGCGGCCCTGCGACGTTTCCGGCGCGGCGCCGTCAAAGCACCTCGCGAGCTCGGCCCGCCAGAACGTGATCGCCTCGCGGCTCGGCAGGCCCGCCGCCGGTTCGTCGACGGCATCATCCACCGCCCGGCAGAAATCCCAGACGGCTTCGATCGCGCGCCGCTGGTCGGCGGGCAGCACGAGGAACGAGTAATAGAAGCTCGTCTTCCGCGCCATTACCAGAGCGCCGCACGCACAAGAAGGAGAGGCACGTCGGCGGCGCCGAGCGCCGGGCGGCGCTCCATCAGCGCGAAGCGCCCGTACTCGACTCGATCGAGGATTCTGGATCCACCGAGCCATGTGAACCTGAGCTCGGCGCGAAGGCGCCCGCGAACGCCGTCGCAGACCGCGCGGCCTTCGGAAAATCGATCGCGCGTAAACGCGACGCACCGCTCGATCGCCCGCGCCCACGCGTCGGTGATCGTCGCCGCCGAGAGCTGCGCCTCCTCCGCGCCCGTCGCCACCTGCACCTCGCGCGGCACATAGAGCCGGCCGGCGCGCCAGTCGCGTCCGAAGTCCTGCCAGAAATTGGTGAGCTGGAGCGCGGTGCACAGCGCGTCGGAGGATCGATCGAGCGCGGCGTCCTGGTGCCCGGCGATGCGCAGCACCAGCCGGCCCACCGGATTCGCCGAACGACGGCAGTAGTCGAGCACGTCGGTCCACGAGCCGTAGCGAGTCGTCATCGTATCCTGCGCGAACGCGCTGACGAGATCGTCGAAGAGCGAGATCGGCAGGTCGAGCGTGCGAATCGAGTTCGCCGTCGCGACGAGCGTCGGATCGTCGCCGTCGGACGGCGATTCCACGGCGGCATGGAGCCGTCGCAGCCACGCGTCGAGCCCGGCTCGCCGTTCGGCGGCCGGCGCGGTTCCCTCATCGGCCATGTCGTCGGCCCGGCGCGCGAAGGCATAGACGGCCGCGATGTGCGGCCGCATCGCGCGCGGCAGCAGCCTCGATGCGACAGGAAAATTTTCGTAGTGCGATCGTGCCAGGGCCTCGCACGCCGCGTAGGCCTGCACGAGCGACCCGGCCGCTACCGTCGACACGAGGGCATTGTACATTTGGTCAATTGGTCATCTGGTCACCTGGGCATCTGGATCAATGGATAATCAATGAGCAAGTGACCAGATGACCAGGTGACCAATTTCAGAGATCTCTTCGCGGCTCTCGTCGCCGTCGCGCTGGTTGTGGGCGCGCTGAGCCTTGGGACGACGCTGACGGTCTATCGCAAGCGGCGCCGGCGGTCGCGCGACCACGAGCAGGCGCGCGGCCGGCGCATCGTCGCGGAGATTCCTGGCGACGACGACCTGCGTCTGTTCACGGAGGACGACCGGCAGTTCCATTACGGCGCGGCGTCGGTCGACAAGGATCGCATCGCCGCCGTACGCGTGCTGATCAACGGCGCCCCGATCGCCGCGTACGTGTCGACGCGTCATGCGACAGGGGCGGCGATGCAGGCGACCAGTTTCGACGATCGCCCTGAAGGCATCGCGCGCGATCGGTGGGACGTCGCGATCGAGCGCGCCGACGGCGTCATGCTCGTCGAGTGCGGCGCGATTCGGGAGCGTGTGTCCCAGGAGCTGGCGCGCGCGGTGTTCGACGCCGTGAAGGCCGACGTCGAGCGACGGGATGCCGCGGCGTGACTACCAGAGTGTTTCGGCCGCCCCCGCGCGCTGGTTTGCGATGCGCGTCAGCACGAAGAGCAGGTCGGACAAACGGTTGATGTATTTCAGGAGCACGGGCTCGATGGACGGCTCGAGCGCGACCATGCCTCGTTCCGCGCGCCGGCAGACGGCGCGCGCGACATGCAGCGCCGCTCCGCAGGGAGAGCCGCCGGCGAGAATGAAATTCCGCAGCGGCGGCAGCTCCGCCTCGAACTTGTCGATCACCCGCTCGAGGCGCTCGACGTCGCCGTCTCGCAAGACGGCCTTGCTGACTTTCGCGCCGACCTGGGCCGTCGGATCGGCCAGCTGGGCGCCGAGCGCGAACAGATCGCGCTGCAGGCGCACGAGCTCCGTGTCGAGCTCGGCGTCGGCCACGCTGGCTCTGGCGAGGCCGAGATGCGCGTTGAGCTCGTCGACGTCGCCGTACGCGGCCACCCGGGGATCGTCTTTGCCGACGCGCGTGCCGCCAAAGAGCGACGTCTCGCCTGCGTCACCAGTCCGCGTGTAAATCTTCATATCAGATTCTCAAATCATAGATTCTCACATCCTCAAATGCCAAGACGGCCTCCTCCTATTCCGGCGCCGCCCGATCGCAGGCGCTTCCGCCAGCGCTTACTTCGCTGGTACGGCCGGCATGGCCGCGATCTGCCGTGGCGGAAGACCGACGACCCGTATCACATCCTTGTGTCCGAGATCATGCTGCAGCAGACGCAGGTGGACCGCGTGCTGCCGAAGTACGCCGAGTGGCTCGAGAAGTATCCGTCGATGCACGCGCTGGCGGCCGCGCCCGAACATGACGTGTCCCAGACGTGGCGTCCGCTCGGCTACAACATCCGGCCGAAGCGGCTGCAGAGCATCGCGCGCGAGGCGGTCGAGCGATACGACGGCAAGCTGCCGGCGGACGAAGAGACGCTGCTCTCGTTCAAAGGCATCGGTCAGTACACGGCCGGCGCCATCCGCAGCTTCGCCTTCCGCGAGCGCGCGGCCATTCTTGACACCAACGTCGCGCGCGTGCTGTTCCGCGTGTTCATCGGCAAGGGCGATCCGAAGAGCCACGCGATGACGAAGCATCTGTGGGCCGTCTCAGCCGCGCTCGTTCCCCGCGACGTCTTCGACTTCAACCAGGCGCTGATGGACTTCGGCGCGATGGTCTGCTCGGCACGCAATCCCAAGTGTCCCGTCTGTCCGATGTCGAAGGGCTGCCGGTCGTTTCCGTTCACACCGAAGAAGAAATGACGACGATCGTGGTGACGGCTGCGGTCGTCGAGCGCGACGGGCGGGTGCTCGTCACGCGGCGGCTGCAGGGCACGCACCTCGAAGGCTTCTGGGAATTTCCTGGCGGGAAATGCGATCCGGGCGAAACGCTTGACGCGTGCCTCCTGCGGGAATTACGCGAAGAGCTCGGCGTCGATGCGGTCGTCGGCCAGGAGATTCTCGCGACCAGCCACACCTATCCAGCCCGGCGCGTTGAACTGCACTTCTTCTCTGTCGATCTGTCTGGCGAGCCTGTCCCGCAGCTGGGTCAGGAAATGCAGTGGATTCGGCGCGAGGATCTGTCGAGCCTGGCGCTTCCGCCTGCAGATGACGAGCTCGTGGCGCTACTGACGCGGCACAAACGGTAGCGACGCAATGACGGCGTTCACGCCGTCGATGGACACCGTAGTGCCGGGTTCGAGAAACTCGCGATGGAGATACGCGAGCGCAATCGGACGGCCGAGCGCGATCGATCGAACGGCGCTGGCGATCTCGCCGATCTCTTTCTCCGCGCTCTTCACGATCGACCCGCGGGTCGGAACGGCGTCGCCTTCGATCGTGAGGCCGACGAGCTTCTTCGCGACGCGGCCGTGACCGCGATGCAGCACGCGGATGATCACTTCCTGCCCCACGTAGCAGCCCTTGTTCATGCTGATCGCCCGCGCCTCGATGCCGGCCTCGAGCGGGATCGTCTCTTCGTCCATGTCGCGATGAAACACCGGGATGCCTGCTTCGACTCGCAGAACGTCTACGGTATCCGCGTCGAGTTGCGTCAGACCAGCGGCCGCGAGTCCGTCTGTCAGAGCCGACCGGCGGGCGGCCTCGACGTAGACGTCGAACCCGGGTTCGCCTGTGTCGGTAACGCGCGTGACGATCGCGGCGCCGCCGGCGATGGCGCCACGAAGGCACGCGTGTTCACCGAGCGTGGCGAGACGCTCCGGTCTCTCTGCCAATAAGCTGCCGACAACACCCGACGCGGCGGGACCGACGACGGCGATTTGTGCAAACGCCTCGGTGACGTCGCCGAGCTGGACGTCCTCGGAGAAGATGAACTGTTCCAGTTTCGCGAGCACGGTGTTTTTCGTGTCGGCGCTCGGCAGGCTCAGGAGGATCACGTCGCCGAGCTCGTACACAACGAGGTCGGAGATCATCCGGCCCTGCGGCGTGAGATACGCGGCATAGCAGCCCGACCCGGCCTTGAGCGCGACGATGTCATTCGTCAGCAGGCCCTGCAGGTACGAGGCCCGATCCTTGCCGCTGACGACGATACGGCCGCGGGACGAGCGATCGATCCACGCGGCCCGCTGGCGGGCGGCCTGATATGCTGATGCCATGTCTCTTCGTCATTGTATCTGCGCGACGCTGGTGGCGTTCACGGCCACGACAGCGGTGGCGCAGCCGCAGCAGCCGCCGGCGGTGTTTCAGCCGGGTGCAACGTCGAGCTTCATGATCTTCCTGCGCGGCAACCCGATCGGTGTCGAGCAGATGGCCCTGTCCCGCACCACGGAAGGCTGGACGATTCTCAGCACCGGCCGGCTCGCGCAGCCGTTCGACCTCGTCGCGCGAAAACTCGAGGTCCGGTACACCGCCGACTGGAAGCCGATCGCGTACAACATCGACACGACCGTACGCGGAGAATTTCAGCGGGTCATCACGACCGTCGAGGGTACGACCGCGTCGAGCGAGATTACGACCGGCACGCGGACCGATCGCAAGACCGACACGATCGACGCGTCCGCCCTGCTGCTGCCGAATGCGATGTACAGCCCGTACGAGGCGGTCGCCGCGCTGCTGAGAACGGCACCCAACGGATCCACGCTGCCGGCTTACCAGATTCCGATCGCCGCCATCGAGCTCCGCGTCATCGACTCGACCACGGAACAGATCCAGACGACGACGCGCCTGATCACCGCGAAGCGTACGCACGTGACGGCGAACACCGCCGCTCCGCCGGTCGACATCACCATCTGGGGCGACGAGAACGGCCGTCTCCTGCGCCTGACCGTTCCCTCGCAGGGCCTCGACGTCGCGCGCACGGACATCGCGTCGGTGTCGGCGCGGCAGGTCACCATCACCCGGCCGAATGACGAGGCCGTCCGCATCCTCGCCAACGGCTTCTCGCTCGCCGGCACCGTGTCGAAGCCGGCGGCGCCCGCGAAAGGACCGTTCCCCGCCGTCGTGCTGACCGGCGGTGCGGGCCTGACGGATCGCGACGAGCTCGTCGCCGGCATCCCGATTCTCGGCCAGCTCGCCGGCGGGCTGGCCGACGCGGGGTTTCTGGTGGTGCGCTACGACAAACGCGGCATCGGCCAGAGCGGCGGGCGCCCGGAAGGCGTGACGCTCGCCGACCACGCCGAGGATCAGCGCGCGGCGGTGAAGTACCTCACGTCGCGCAAGGACGTGGACGGCCGGCGCATCGCCGTGGTCGGCCACAGCGAAGGCGGACTTGTCTCGCTGATGACGGCGGCGGCCGAAAAGCGCGTCGACGCGGTCGTGCTGCTCGCCACCAACGGCGTGTCCGGATCCGATCTCGTGCTGCAGCAGCAGCAGCACGCACTCAGCCGGATGAACATCTCGGACGTCGAGAAGCAGGCGCGCATCGCGATGCAGAAGCGCATCAACGAGGCCGCGATCACCGGCAAGGGCCTCGACGGATTTACGGCGGCCGTCCGCCAGCAGATCGACAACGTCGAATTTCAGAACCTGCTGGCGACCGATCCCGCCACATTGATGTCGCGCGTCCGTCAGCCCATCCTCGTCGTCCAGGGCGAGCTCGACACGCAGGTCGCGCCGTCAAACGCCGATCGCCTCGCGGAGCTGGCGAAAGCCCGCAAGCCGCCCCTGCCTGCCGACGTCGTGAAGGTGCCTGGCGTCAATCACCTGCTCGCGATGTCCGTGACGGGCGAAGCGGACGAATACGAGAAGCTGCCCCTGAAGCAGATCAGCCCCGCGGTGTCGACCGCTGTGGTGGATTGGTTGAAGAAGAAGCTACTCGTACCGTAACGCTTCGATCGGATCGAGCCGCGACGCCTTCAGCGCCGGCAGGAATCCGGCGATCACGCCGACCACCATCAGGATCGACGACGTCACGATCACGAGCTGCGTGGACAGCACGAGGTGGATGTCCGTCAGGCGGCTGGTGTCGTCGAGCAGCTCGGCGAGGAACGGACGCGGGCTGATCAGCCACACGAGCCCGTACGAGACCGCGATCCCGATCATGCCGCCGGCAAACGTGGTCGCGAGCCCTTCGAGCAGGAACTGCAGGAGAATTTCCCGCCGCGTCGCGCCCATCGCCTTCCGGACGCCGATTTCTCTCGTCCGCTCCTGCACGTTGACGAACATGATGTTCATGATGCCGACGCCGCCGATGGCCAGTGTCAGGACGCCGATGAAGCCGAGCACGACCTTGAGGCCGTTGACAATCGGGTCGGCGATTTCGTTCTGTTTCGACGACCCGAACAGATTCAGCGCGCGCTCATCCGTCGGGCTGTAGCGATAGCGCGTCGCAAAGAACGCCCGCACCTGCTTTGTCGCCTGCGGCTCCATCATGGGCGATGCCGCCTGCCACAGGAACGTGTTGACGTACTTGTTATCGCTCAACCCGCTTAGTGTCGTCCACGGGATGAAGACGCAGAACTTGTCGGGCTGGTTGTAATTCGACAGCTGCACTTTATCCTGGCCGACGCCGACGATCTCGAACGTCTGGCCGGCGATGCGAATCGTCTCGCCGACCGGTGGAATGGAGCCGAACAGCTTGCGCTGCACTTCGCTGCCGATGAACGCCGCGCGACGACGGAGGCGCACGTCCTCTTCGTTGATGAAACGCCCGCCGGGTTGCGGCTTCTCGCTGCGCATCGGTCCGTACGCCGCGGACACGGCACGCACGAGATGGCTCGACTCCTTGTTGCCGTAGATGATCGGGAACTGGCGCATGAATTCCGGGCTGACCGCCTTCACGAGCGGCAGATCCGCCATCGCCAGCACGTCGTCGACGGTCACGCGGACCCGCTTGCCGGCGCGCTCGCCGCCGGCCTGGAGACTGGTCTGCCCGGGAAACACGACGACAGTGCCGTCCGAGAACGCGCCTTTGAAGCCGAAGTCGATGGCTTTTCTGAATCCTTCGCCGTAGGCGAGGAGCACGACGACCGAGATGATGCCCCACGAGATGCCGAGCATCGACAGAGCCGCGCGGAAGCGGTGGTGATAGAGGCCGTAGAACGCCTCGCGCACGATCTCTCGAAGAATCGACGCGCTCATCTCAGATCTCGAAGCGGAGGGCTTCGACCGGTGGAAGCTGCGCGGCACGGCGAGCCGGGTACGTCGACGTCACGACGCCGACCGCGACGAGCATCAGCAACGAGAGCACAGCCGTCTGCCACGACACGATCATCCCGGCGAAGCGCGCCGGCATCGGCGCGAGGTTGATGAGGCTGCACAGCCCGACCGCCAGCAGCATGCCCGTGCCGCCGCTGAGCATCGTGAGGAAGAAACCCTCGAGAAAGAACTGCCGCTGGATGTTGTTCGTCGTCGCGCCCAGCGCCTTGCGGACACCGATCTCCCGCGTCCGCTCCTTGACGGCGATGAGCATGATGTTCATCACGCCGATGCCGCCGAGCACCAGCGTCACGATGCCGACAATGCTGAAGAAGACCTGCATGTTCGCGATCATCCGATCGAACATCAGCGTGTTGAGCGACGTGTCCCACATCGTGACCGCCTGATTGTCGTCAGGATCGAAGCCATGCCGGCGCGCGAGAATCGCGCGGAGGTTGGTCTCGAGCGGCCACCTGATGTCCGTGATACGGCCGGTCCGCCGTTCGAGCACCTGCGGCAGTCCGTCGACCACCCAGGGTTTCGGCGCGACGATGATGTCGGACACGACGCCGTTCTTCGCGTCTTTCCGCGGCATGTCGCGCGCCATCGTCGCGAACGGCACGAAGATCTTGTTGTTGTCCGGACCGCTGTAGTTGCTGTCCTGATTCTTCTTTCTGATCTTGCCGACGATGGTGAACGTGAACCCGTCGAGCGTGACCTGCTCGCCGAGGATGCCGCGTTTGCCGAAGAGCTGCTCGGCCATGTCGAAGCCGATGATCGCGACCCGCGCCACCTGATCTTCGTCGGTCGGCGTGAACAGACGGCCGTACTCGAGCTCGATCGTCCGAATGCCCTGATACTGCGGCTCGATGCCGGTCACGTTCGTGGTCGCGTTGTTGTAGGGGCTCTTGACGCGCACGGCGCCGCGCTGCAGCTCCGGGCTGACGACGGCGACCATCGCCGACTCGGCTTCGAGTGCCCGCGCGTCTTCGACCGTCAGGCTGATCAGGCGTCCGGAGCGCTCGCCCCCCGCCTGCATGCTCGTGCGGCCGCCCCAGATGATGCCGATGTTCTTGCCGAGCTCCAGCAGCACCTTGTCATTGCCCTGCTGAAACCCCTCGCCCATCGCCGTCAGGACGACGACCGACACCATGCCCCAGAGAATGCCGAACATGGTGAGAACACTGCGGAGTTTGTTCGCGCGGAGATTCTGCAGCGACTGGAGGAGCGCTTCTTTCATTACGAAGGCAGTGCCAGCTTTTCGCCGGCCTTCAGTCCGTCGAGCACTTCGATCTTCGTGCCGTTGCCGACGCCGACCTTGATGGGAGTTTTCTTCCGGCCGGTCTTCGTGCCCGGCGCGACGACGTCGACGAACGCGGCCTTCTTCGCATCGTACGTCACCGCCGCTTCGGGAATCAGCAGCGCGTTCGGATGCTCCTCGAGCACGATCTCGGCGTTCGCCGTCATGTTCGCCTTGAGTTCCTGGCCGGGATTGTCGATCGACACCTTCACTTCGAACGTCGTGACGTTGTCCTTCTCGACGCCGAGCGGCGAAATCTGCGTGACACGCCCGTTGAACGTGCGGTCTTTGAACGTCTCCACGCGGATGCGCGCAGGCTGGTTGAGACGGACACGGCCGATGTCGGCCTCGTCGACCTTGCCGCGGACAAACACTTTCTGGATGTCGCCGAGCGTCATGACCAGCGTCGCGTTGGCTCCGAGATTGAGGATCGACGACACCGGGCTGCCGATCTCGATGTCGCGGCTGAGGACGGTCGCGCGAATCGGCGCGCGGATGGTCGCGTACGCCAGGCTTTCAACCGCCTGATCGGCCGAGGCTTTGGCCTGCGCGACCTGGGCCTGCGCCTGCGTCACCCTGGCCTGGCTCACCACAAGCTGCGACTGCGCCGCCCGCTTGCGGTTTTCAGCGACGTCAATCGCGCTGTGCGCGTCGTCGAGTTGCGACTGGGAAATCAGTTTCTGGCCGAACAACTGCTGGGCGCGGTCGAACGTCCGCCGGGCAAATTCGACTTCGGGGCCTTCGGCTTCGACGATGTTCTTTTTGAGCTCGGCTTCGGCCCCCGCCAACGCCGCGCGCGCGGCCTGCAGATTGGCCTCGGCGCCGCGAAGCGCCGCCTGGAGCTGTTCCTTGTCGAGCTGCGCGAGGATGTCGCCGGGCTTGACGTTGCTGTCGACGTCCACGGGCAACGCTTCGATGATGCCGTTCGCTTTTGACTTGATCTCGACCTTGGTCGTCGGCTCGATTTTTCCGGTCGCGACGACCGACTTCACCATCGTGCCGGTCTCAGCGATGACGACCTTGGTGGGATCGATGTCCGACGATGCGCCTTTCAGCCCGACCAAGCCCGCGACGGCGCCGACGACGACCGCGGCGAGGGCGATGCCGACATAAAGACGTTTCCGTGAGGATGGTGCAGCTGCCATACGTGATTTCCTACGTCATCTTACGGCGTGAAGTTCAAAATCCGGCCGAGAGGTTAAGATACCGCGCCATGTGGATTCTGCAGAGCGCCGCCGACCCGGACGGCGATTCCTTGACCTTCCGGCTGGCCGAGGGCGCCATCAAGACGGTTGGCCGCGCTCCGCGGGCCGACTTCGTCGTCGACGCGGCGTTGGTGTCGCGCCTGCACTGCCGGTTGACGGCCGGTGACGACACCGTTAACGTCGTCGATCTCGACAGCACCAACGGCACGTACATCAACGATCAACGTGTGCAGCAAGGGTCGCTGGCGAGCGGCGACCGTCTGCGCGTCGGCCGCGTCGAATTTGCGCTCGAGCGCCAATCGTAGGGCGACGAAATCGAGATTGTTCTTAGACGACGTCCCGCAGAAAAGGGTTGGTCCGGCGTTCGTGCCCAATCGTCGTCGACGGCCCGTGTCCCGGGTAGACACGGGCGTCGTCGCCAAACGCGAACAGCACGTTGCGAATGGACGCGAGCAGCGTGTTCAGGTTGCCGCCCGGCAGGTCCGTCCGGCCGATCGAGCCGGCGAATAGCGTGTCGCCGACGACGAGATCCTTGCCCGGCTGACCGTTCTTCCGGATTTCGAGGCAGACCCCGCCGGGACAATGTCCGGGCGTGTGATGGGGAACGGCTTCATACGTCCCGAAGGCAATCACCTGCCCCGGGGTATAGAAGACGTCCACGGGCGGCGCGGGCTCCACGCGCATGCCGAACATCGCGCCCATCTCCACGATGCCCTCGTATAGAAAAAGGTCATCGCGATGGAGATACACGGGCGCGCCGAGCACGTTCTTCGCCGCGCCCACCCCGGTGATGTGGTCGATGTGCGCGTGCGTGAGCAGGATGTGGCGAATGGCCAGCGACTGCCGTTCGGCCGCCGCGAGCAGATCGGCCACCTCGTCGCCCGGATCGATGAGCACCGCTTCGCGCGTGTCCTCGCATCCGAGCACGAACCCGTTCTTGAAGAACGGCCCGACGGCGCGAGTCTCCATCAGCATCGCAGTATTATGGACGCGTATGGTGCTTGCACTCGTGGACGACCTCCTGTTCAGGTCGAAGATTAAGTCGGCGGCTTCGCACGGCGGCGTCACCGTGACGTTCGCCGCCTCCTCCGACGCCGCGCTGACCGCGATGCGGGCGAACACGCCGGCGCTCGTGATTCTTGACCTCGACAGCGCGAGAGCCGATCCGCTCGGCACGATTGCCGCGATGAAAGGTGACGCCGCGCTCAAATCGATTCCGACGGTGGGTTATGTCTCGCACGTGCATGGCGACGTGATCGAGGCGGCGCGGGCGGCGGGCGTGGACGACGTGCTTACGCGATCGGCGTTTACGGTCAGGCTTGCGGAGTTGCTGTCACGGGCCGGCTGAAGCCGGCCACTACCGACAAGAACACTAACGCATCCACCACCAGGCGGCGGCGATTGCAGCCGCCGCGACAACGAACGCCACGGCGATCCAGGGCGCCTTCGATCGGCGGGCTGCGCCCCTGAGTGGCACCGGTCGCGTTGTGTCGGCCGCCTCGGCGCGGACTTCGAGCGCCGCCGCGACCGACCTGAGCTCCGCGGCCAATGTCACCACAGCCTGATACGCACGGTCCGCATCTGTCGAGAGCGCCTTGGCGGCAATCTCATCCACTTCCGACGGCAGCGACTTATTGAGTGACGTGGGAGGGGCGTTCGCGGACGCCAGCGGCGCCTTGCCGGTCAGCATCTCGTAAAAGAGCGCGCCGAGGGCGCGGATGTCGGCCGCCTCGTCCCCGGCCCGCCCGTCAGCCCTCGTCCACCGCGCCAACCCGAAATCGAGAATCTTCGCGCTGCCCTTCGGCGTGACGACGACGGCGTCGGCGGTGAGATTGCCGTGCGCCATCCCGGCCGCGTGAGCGTCGGCCAGGGCGTCGGCGATCTGCACCGTCAGATCGATCGCGCGACGAGCGTTGAGCGCATGCCCCGCGATGACGCGATCGAGCGCGTCACCAGGCACGAACTCGCACGCGAGAAACGCGCGGCCGTTCTCGTCGCCGGCCTCGTACAGCAGCGCGATGTTCGGATGCGACAACACCATTGCCGCGCGCGCGTCCGCGATCAGCGCGTCGCGCTTCACTTGATCCTGCTGAATGCTGTCGGGAGGGACTTTGATCGCCACGGTCCGGCCGAGGCGGGTGTCGCGCGCGCGGAAGACGTCGCCGAGGCGGCTCTCGCCGACACGCTCGAGGATCTTGTAGTGCGCGATGCTGTCCAAACCGTGCCGATTATACTGGTCCGTCCGTGTACCTTTCCCTCTTACGGCGCAACCGCAACTTCCGGCTGCTCTACATCGGACAGACCATCTCGCAGCTCGGCGACTGGTTCAACACCGTCGCGGTGTACTCGTTGCTGCTCGACCTGACCGGTTCCGCCAGGGCCGTGGCCCTGATGCTGATCGTCCAGATGCTGCCCTTCGGCATCGTGGGCCCGCTCGCCGGCGTCGTCGTGGATCGCTTGAACCGGCGGCGGATCATGATCGCCGCCGATCTCGTGCGCGGATGCCTGATCCTCGGCCTGCTCGTAGTCCGGCGCACCGACCAGGTCTGGATCGCGTATGCCGTGACGGCGCTTGCGGTCTCCGCCCAGGCGTTCTTTGAACCCGCGCGAACGGCGACGATTCCGAATGTCACGTCAGGCGACGAGCTGCTGCCGGCCAACGCGCTCTCGAGTGCGACCTGGTCGGCCATGCTGGCGATCGGCGCATCGGTCGGCGGCGTCGTGACGGCGGTGTTCGGACGCGACGTGGCCTTCATCGTCAACTCCGCGTCGTTCTTCATCTCGGCGCTCTTCATCATGGCGACGCGCTACGACGCGACGCCCGCCCGCCGGCCGCCGCTGACGAGCCTGATGGCGCTCACGGGACTTCCGGATCTCGTGGAAGGCTTCCGCTACGTTCGCCGGCAGGGACACGTGGCCGCGCTGATGCTGGTGAAAGCCGGGTGGGGGCTCGCGGGCGGCATTCTGCTGCTGCTCGCGATCTTCGGCCAGCGGGTGTTTCCGATCGGCAGCGGCTCGGCGGCTGGCATCGGCGTGTTGTACGGCGCCCGCGGCGTCGGCGCCGCGCTCGGGCCGATCACGCTGCGATGGATCCTCGGACAAAAGCCGTCGACGCTGCGACGCACGATCGGGCCCGCCTATTTCATGATCGGCGTGTTCTATGTCGCGTTGTCAGTGGCGCCTGTTCTGTCGCTCGCCACAGTGTGCGTGCTCTTCGCGCATTTCGGCGGATCGATTCTGTGGGTCTTCAGCACGGTGCTGCTGCAGATGGAGGTTCCGGATGAATTCCGCGGACGCGTCTTCGCCGCCGAGCTCGCGCTCGTCACGCTGACGTCGTCGCTGTCGAGTTATCTCACGGGACACTATCTGGACGCGGGGACGTCCCCGAGGACGGTGTCGGCGGTGCTCGGCGCGATGTTCTTCGTGCCCGGCCTGGTGTGGCTGCTGATCCTGTCGCGGTGGAAGGAAACGCCCGTCAGCCCCGGGGACGCAACTCCTCCATCGCGCTCTGTACCAGTTGCTTGACGTCGTCGAGCTGCTCGAGCACGAGCGCGATGTCCATCTTCGGTTTGCCGGGAAAGCGTTCGCTCCGGCAGTAGACGCCGTGCTGTCCGACCAGCGCGAGCGAATCGGTGAGCAGATCCAGGGCGACCGCGAGGCGGCCGCGCGAGCTGCCCATCATCGTCTCGTGATGCTCGAGCGTGTCCCGGTGTTTCTCAAAGGCTGAAGACATATCGGCGCTTCTACTTCTTCGGGGGACGCGTCGGGCGAATCTCGACGCGACTGGGCAGGCTGCGCGCCGGATGGCGCAGCAGGTTGAGGACGACTTCGGCGACTTCGTCTGGCGAGACTTTCCAGTCCGTCCCCTTCGACGCGTCGCCCTGCGCGAATTCCGTGGCCACCGATCCGGGCGCGACGCAGCTGACGCGGATGTTGTCGTAGCGCAGCTCCTGCATCATCGCTTCGGAGAACGCGTTCACGCCGGCTTTCGACGCGCAATAGGCGGCGCCTTTCACGAACGGGTTCGTGCCGGACAGGCTGCTGATGTTGACGATCGATCCGCCGCCGCGCTGCCGCAGGTGCGGGATCGCCGCATGACAGGCGTTGTAGACGCCGGTCAGGTTGGTGTCGATAATCTCGGCCCACTGCGCCGGCGTCATGTCGGCGACATCCGCGAAGATGCCGATGCCGGCGTTGTTAATAAGGATGTCGAGCCCGCCGAACCGTCCGACCGTCGCGTTGATCGCGCGCTCGATGTCCTCGTAGCGCCGGACGTCCGCGCGCAGCGTCTCGACCGCGGAAGGGCCGGCGCTCTCGATCTTCGACCGCGCGGCCGACAGATGCGCGTCGCTCAAGCCCGTGACCGAGACTTTCACGCCCTCGGCCGCGAGCGCGCGCGCAATTGCCAGTCCGATCCCGCGCGATCCGCCTGTGACGACCGCGACTTTTCCAGCCAGCGAACCGCGCCGTGTCTCCATGTCAGCCATTACAATAGCGCACGCAGATGGATCGGATCGTTGTTCTCGGCGCCGGCGACCTCGGCGGCCTGCTCGCGCACGCCCTCGCGCGGCGCGCCGTCGCGCAGGAGATCTGCCTGATCGACGAGCAAGGCCGGGTCGCGGAAGGCAAGGCGCTCGACATCATGCAGGCCGCGCCCGTCGAAGGCTTTGCCGCAAGCGTCGTCGGCTCATCCGACACCGCGCTCGCCGGCGGCGCGACGGTGGTGGTCATGGCCGATCCGTTCGGCGCGGCGGAGTTTCAAGGCGACGCCGGACTGACGCTGCTGAAACGCGTCCGCGATTTTTCGCCGACGTCGCTGGTGGTCTGCGCCGGGGCCGCGCAGCGTGAGCTGGTCGAGCGCGGCGTCCGCGAGCTTCACGTCCCGCGCGCGCGCCTGCTCGGCTCCGCGCCTGAAGCCCTCGTCTCCGGCGTCCGCGCGATCGTTGCGGCCGAGCTGCGCTCGTCGCCGCGCGACGTCGCGCTCACCGCCCTCGGCATCCCGCCGGAACACATCGTCGTGGCGTGGGAAGACGCGACGGTCGGCGGATTCGGACTGCATCGGCTGATCGGCGAACCAGAACGACGCCGCCTCGAGGCAGGTCTCGCGGGATTGTGGCCGCCCGGCCCGTATGCGCTCGCGTCGGCCGCGGCCAAAGTCATCGAGACGATCCTCGGCCGCTCGGAACGCCTCGTCTCGTGCTTCGTGGCACCCGACGACAGCAGCGGGCAGCGAACACGGACCGCCGCGCTCCCTGTGCGGCTGAATCGGTCCGGCCTTGTTGACGTGGTGCTGCCCGAGTTGAGCGGACGCGACCGCGTGCGCCTCGACAATGCTGTGCTTCTGTAAAGTGAGAACTTCTAACTTCTAAGTTCTCACTTCTAAGTTCCGTAAAGCGGTCTGTGGAGCGAGAGACCGCCGGCGAAATCAGAGAGCTGCTTGCGAAGCATCAGCCGCCCGCGATGCAGGCGTGATTTGAGCGTCTGATCCTTGACGCGCAGCATCGCGCTCGCCTCTTCGGTGGACATCCCGTGAATGTCGCGGAGCATGACCGGCGCGCGGTAGATCGCCGGCAGCGCGAGAATCGCGCTGAACATCCGCTGACGGAGCTGCGACTTGAACAGCTGTTCGTCCGCGAGTTCGGACCAGTCGGCCGGCTCGTTCCTCCGTGGCGGCGCGTCCGTATTCTCGGGCTCGTTCGCCGCGGCGAGACGCTGCTCCTCCTGCGCGCGCTGATAGGGGCCCGACCGCAGCCGCGACATCGCCGCATTGAACGTAATCCGATAAATCCAGGAAGAAATCGCCGCGTCGCCGCGGAACTCACCGACGTTGCGATGCACTTTGAAGAGAACGTCCTGGGCGACTTCTTCCGCGTCTTCCTTATTTCTCAGGTACCGGAACGCGAGCTGATAGATCTTCGCGCCGTAGGTGTCGATCAGGTCCGAGAGGGCCTGCTCGTCACCCCGTTGCAGCCGTTCGAGAAGGCTTTCGTTGTTGGGGTTGGCCATGGGATTGTCCTTGTGGATGCCGGTGAGAACCCCACGGCCCATGCGAATATTCCCGCCTCAGTTGAAAACCTCTGTAAATCGTTGAACGAGACGATCTTCGGCCTCGTGACGGTCAACCGGCCTTCCCAGCAACTGTGACAGGGACGTGACACCCCGGTCGGCAATGCCGCAGGGGACGATGAGGTTGAAGTAGTCAAGATCGGTGGTCACGTTGAGCGCGAAACCGTGGCTCGTGATCCAGCGGGCGATGCGCACGCCGATCGCCGCGATCTTGGCTCCGCCGACCCAGACGCCCGTCAATCCCGCGACGCGTTCACCGGTGAGTCCGTAATCGGCGGCGACGCGAATCATGACCTCTTCAAGATCGCGCACGTACCGATGGACATCGCAGCGATCCGGTTTGAGATCGATGATCGGATACCCCACGATCTGCCCCGGGCCGTGGTACGTGATATCTCCGCCGCGCCCGGTTTCGTGCACGTCGACACCGCGCGCCGCGAGCACGTCCGGCGCGGCAAGTATGTGCGAGCGCCCGCCGTCGCCGCGGACGCCCAGCGTGAGCACGTGCGGATGTTCGACAAGCAGCAGGACGTCGCCGATGCGTCCGTCGCGGCGTTCTTCGACGAGGTGTTTCTGAAGCGCTAACGCGTCGGCATACGGCACGACGCCGAGCCGGCGGACTTCAGGCGCGGCTCTCATCCCAGTTCTCGAGCGCGCGTTTGAGGTGCGCCATGAACTGGTCGGCCACGGCGCCGTCGATGACGCGGTGATCGAAACCCAGCGTCAGCACGGCCGTCATCCGGGCGACGACGGCGTCGCCGTCGACGACCGGACGTTTTTCGATCGAGCCCACGCCGAGAATCGCGACCTGCGGCTGGTTGATGATCGGCATGCCGAGCAGCGCGCCGAAGTTGCCCGGATTGGTCACGGTAAACGTCCCGCCGGCCACGTCTTCGGGCTTCAGCCGCTTCGCGCGAGCGCGCGTCGCGAGGTCGGCGATGGCTGCACCAACGGCCGCCAGATCCAGCGAGTCGACATGCTTGACGACCGGGACGATCAGCCCGGTGTCGAGCGCCACGGCGACGCCGATGTTGACGTCCCTGCGATAGACGATGCTGTCGCCGTCCACCGACGCGTTGAGCACCGGAAACGCCTTCAACGCGTCAGCGGCCGCCTTCACGATGAATGACAGGTAGCTGATCTTCTTCCCCTCGCGAGCCTTCGCGATTCGCGAGAAGTCCACTTCGAACACCGTGTGCACGTGGGCGGAGATTCGCCGGCTCGCGACCATGTGCTCGGCAATCATCTTCCGCATGACCGACATCTTTTCAACGCGGTCATCCGGAGCGTGGGGCACCTTCTCCTGCCCTTCGTGCGTCTCCTGCCCGCGGCCCGCGACAGCCGCGAGCACATCATCCTTTGTGACCCGTCCGCCGATTCCGGTGCCCACCACGTGCCTGAGGTCGACGTGGTGTTCCTTCGCGATCTGACGCACGAGCGGCGAGGTGCGATCGCGCGAGATGTTCTCGGTGACGTCCGACGCCACCGCCGGCGCGGCCTTCGCGGGTTCTGCGGCCGTCGCCGGCGGCGCCGGCTTCGCGGGAGCCTTGGGCGCCGTGGCGTCAGCTCCGGTGCCAATCACGGCGACCACGGTGTTGACGGGAACCGTCTCGCCTTCCCTGGCGAGAATCTCGGACAGAATGCCGGCGGCCGGCGAGGGGATTTCCGCGTCGACCTTGTCGGTCGAGATCTCGAACAGCGGCTCGTCGCGGTCCACCTTGTCGCCGACTTTCTTGATCCAGCGGACGATCGTGCCCTCGGCAACGGACTCGCCCATCTGCGGCATCACCACATCCATGGGACCTCGAGATCGGGTAATTGAGTAACCGAGTAAGTGGGTAATTGAATTGGCATTTAACAAATTACCCACTTACCCAATTACCAGATTTCATGAGTGTATGGCGGCGCCGTGGGCGGCGTGCGCGGCTTCGCCGATGGCTTCGGCCATCGTCGGATGGGCGTGGATCGTGCGGACCAGCTCCTCGACCGTCGACTCAAGACGCAGGGCAATGGTCGCTTCCGCGACGAGCTCCGTCGAACGCGCGCCGATCATGTGGACGCCAAGAAGGCCGTCGGTCGCCTTGTCCGCGACGATCTTCACGAAGCCTTCCGTTTCGCCCGCCATCTTCGCGCGCCCGAGGACGCCGAACGGGAACGCGCCGATGCGAACGTCGTAGCCGCGCTCCTTCGCTTCCCGCTCCGTCAACCCCACGCTGCCGATTTCCGGATCGCAGTACGTGCAGCCGGGGACGTGGTCGTAGTTGAGCGCGCGCGTGTCCTGTCCGGCGATGCGTTCGGCCGCGATGATGCCTTCGGCCGACGACACGTGCGCGAGTTGCGGATGCCCGGGCGTGCCAAGGGTAATGACATCGCCGACCGCGGAGATGCCGGCGACGTTCGTTCGGTATGCGGCGTCGACCTTGATGTATCCGCGGTCCATCTCAAGTCCGACGCCTTCGGCGTTGAGACCGGTCGTCACGGGGCCGCGGCCGGTGGCGACGAGAAGATACGACGCCTTCAGCGCCTGCGCCGTGCCGTCGCTCAGCTGCACCTGCACGTCGACGCCGTCGGCCGCCGCTTTCGCGCTGGTCACCTTCGCGCCGGTGTGGCACGTGATGCCGCGCTTCCTGAACGACTTCTCGAGTTCCGCCGACACGGCGTCATCCTCGACCGGCACCAGGCGCGGCAGCAGCTCGATGAGCGTCACCTGGCTGCCGAAGCGGTGGAAGATCGACGCGAACTCGACGCCCACCGCGCCGCTGCCCATGATCGCGATTGACGGCGGCACTTCTTTCACGTGAATCGCTTCGTCGCTCGTGATGATGCGCGTGTGATCGATCTCGATGCCCGGCACGCTCCGGGGCGCCGACCCTGTCGCGACGATGATGTCCTTGCGCGCGTGCAGCGTCTGCGCCTCGCTGCCGTCGAGGGCGACGTCGATGTTGCCGTTCCCGGTCAGTCTCGCCGTCCCTTTGATCCAGTCGATCTTGTTCTTCTTGAAGAGGAACTCGATGCCCTTCGTCAGCCCGCCGATGATCTTGTCTTTGCGTTCCTGCACCTGCGGCATGTTGATGGTCGCCGGGCCATCAACCGAGATGCCCCACTCCCTGGAGTTCTGCACAACCTTCAGCGCATGCGCGTGTTCGAGAAGCGCCTTGGTCGGAATACAGCCCCACAGCAGACACGTGCCGCCGAGCGCCTTCTGTCTCTCGACGACGGCCACTTTCAGTCCAAGCTGCGCCGCGCGGATGGCGGCGACGTACCCGCCGGTGCCGGCGCCAATCACGACGACGTCGTATTCATGTGTCACGGTGCAGGTCCATCAACGCCTGAGCGACGAGAGCGGCACGAAATTGGAGCCGCCGGGCTTGGGTGCGGGCTCGGGTTCAGCCGGCGCCGCCTCCGGATCGAGCTTGGCGACGCGTGCACGCAACTGCCCGTGATCGTACCGCAGTTCCCAGTACGTCTCGGTGAGGCGTTCGAGCCGCTTCGCGGCGCGGCGCGCGGTGGCCAGCGCGACGAGAGCGACGACGACAGCCGCGGCGGTCAGCAGCCAGTGAAGGGTCAACAAACGAAGTACCTTATCGAACGGCTTGCAACAGTGTCAACCGCCTGAGACAATACGCGGGTTAGACCGCTAACTCTTTTGCATTGAATGACTCAAAAGCCGAAGACGGTCCTCATTGTCGACGACGACGAGGGCATGCGCGACACGCTGACGGCGATTCTCAAGCGTGAGTATCGCGTGCTCCGGGTGGCGAGTGGCGAGGCCGCGCTGCCGATCCTCAACCGCGAGGACGTCGATCTGGTCCTCCTCGACGTCCGGCTTCCCGGCATCAGCGGCTTCGAAGTCCTGCGCATCGTCAAGGAAAACTACAGCCTGGTCGAAGTGATCATGATCTCGGCGATCAACGAGATCGAAACCGCCGTGCAGGCCATGAAGCACGGCGCGTATCACTACGTCACGAAAGACTTCGACTACGACCAGCTGCGTTCGCTCGTGCGGAACGCCAGCGAGCGCCAGGATCTGAATCGCCAGGTGCTGACGCTGTCGGCGCAGGTCGCCGACCAGACCGAGCGCGAATTCGTCGTCGGCCCGAGCAAGAACACGCGCGACATCCTCGATCTCGTGAACAAGATTGCGAAGCTCTCGGCGACCGTGCTGATTCTTGGAGAAAGCGGCACCGGCAAGGAGCTCCTCGCGAGGTTGATCCACAAGGAAGCCGGTGAGCCCGACGCGCCGTTCATCGCCGTCAACCTCGCCGCGATTCCGCGCGAGCTGACCGAGAGCACGCTCTTCGGCCACGAGCGCGGCGCGTTCACCGGCGCGCATCGCCAGCAGCTCGGCAAGTTCGAGCTGGCGAGCAACGGCACGCTGTTCCTGGATGAAATCGGCGATCTGCGTCTCGATTTGCAGGCGAAGCTGCTGCGCGCGATTCAGGAAGGCGAAATCGAACGCGTCGGCGGCGCGAAGCCGATCAAGACCGAGTTCCGCCTGATTGCGGCGACGAACATCGATCTCGAGAAGGCCGTCAAGGAAGGACGCTTCCGCGAAGATCTCTACTACCGGATCAACGTCATCCCGATCAAGCTGCCGCCGCTGCGCGAGCGCGCGGAGGACATCACGCAGCTCGCCGAATTTTTTCTCAAGCGGTACAACGCGCGGTTCCGGAAGAAGGTGCAGGGCATCACCGACTCAACGATGGCGATGCTCAGGCGCTACTGGTGGCCGGGCAATATCCGCGAGCTCGAGAACCTCATCGAGCGGCTTGTGGCCGTCAGCGACAAGGAATTCATCTCGGAAGAGGATCTTCCGCTCGAATTTCATTTCGCTCAGCTCGAGCCCCTGGGATCGCACAGCGACAGTCTGTTTGAAGACGCGACGAATACATTCGAGCGGAACTTCATCCTTCGATCGCTCGAGAAATGCGGATGGAATGTGACGGGGACGGCGGAGTACCTTGGAATTCCGCTGAGTACGTTGAAGTACAAAATGGACAAGCTCGACGTGCGACAACTTGCGAAGAAACTGCGCGGCGCGTAGCGGCCAACAACTTGGCCTGCTGGGCCAAGACTCTAACTCCTCCCTGTAATTCCTTGATTCAACGTAAGTAAGGGACGCGCACACGCGTCCTTCGCGGCGGGGCTCGGTCAGTTCCTTGCCCGCAAAAACCGCACCTCCGGCCAGCCCGTGATTTGCCCGCGAGCGCACTTTCAATAATCCGGAGCAATCTTCACGCTCCGTAACCGGACTGCACATGTGGAACATCCGTTGCAGCCACTGAGAGCAGCGCGTTGGTCTCCACTTAACCAAGAACTGATCCATGCAGCCATCGATCTTCAACATCCGTGTTCCGCTGAAGGAGCGCGACGACGTGTTCCTGATGAACACGCTGACCGATGCGCAGCTCGTCGTGTCGCCGGATGTCGCGGCGCTGCTCGATCGGAAGTCATTCGACGTGCTCACCGACACCGAGCGCGAGGCGGTCGATCTCCTGTCGGACAACGGCTTCGTCGTCGCCGATTACGAGACGGATCGGCGCGGGATGACCGACTACTTCCATCGCATCAAGCACAGCGGCGAAGAGCTGCACATCACCGTGCTCACGACGCTGCAGTGCAACTTCGCGTGCGGCTACTGCTACCAGGGCGATCGCGAAGACTTCAACCAGTTCGCCGACAAGATGACGCTCGAGACGTCCGCGCGGCTCGCGCAGTGGATTGAGGGCGAGCTCGATCGCCTTCGTCCCGCGACGTTCGCGATGACGTTCTTCGGCGGCGAGCCGCTGCTGAATCTTCCGGTCGTGTTCGACCTGGCCGAGCGGATGTGGAAGGCGACGCAGGCGCGCGGCATCAGGCAGTCGCTGAGCATGATCACCAACGGCCTGCTGCTGACCGAAGACGTCGTCGACCGGCTCGTGCCTCGCGGGCTGCGCGGCATCAAGATCACGCTCGACGGCGACAAAGAGACGCACGACCGCATGCGGCCGCTGCGCG
>Ga0315281_10000301_pt1 | contig 67110 bp, 63 predicted proteins | sample YL17G07_0_MG_FD_204540 | JGI IMG/M metagenome (GOLD analysis project Ga0315281, IMG submission 204540) | Sediment microbial communities from Yellowstone Lake, YNP, Wyoming, USA - YL17G07_0 | ecosystem: Environmental > Aquatic > Freshwater > Lake > Sediment | place: USA: Wyoming | collected...
GTTCTTCGCTCGTTTTTTCTATCTTGAACCCGAACACCGTTTGTCGTATCATGATATCACCTTGTCGGTTAAAGGATTTGCTTGGTCGCAATCTCTTTATACCCGCTTCTACAGCGGCCGACAAGGTTTTTTATTGCTCAAATGAAATCTCTATCGCTGATTTTGGGTATATCGATTCCAAGCACACCTGTCAATAATAATCTGTATATAATAATAAAAACGGTATTCGAAAACAGCCAAAATATACTGTTCTTTGCGGCACAATAATGGCAAAAAATATGGCTATAAAATAAGCTTATATTGGCACTGTGGCCTTTTTTCCCTGTTTCGTTTGCCGCACCTAACCTTCTGCTTAAGGGAGAGGGGGATTATGAACAAGGAGATTTGGTGAGAGGCCTTTTACGTGAAAAGGGCCTGTCATTTCTGACAAGCCCTTTGTGTTGCAAAATATATGACCTTCTTCCGCCCATTATTATGAATTAGCGGTATAGTGCATGGTACTGCTTACTTCGTTGCAGGCGCTGCTGCCTCAGTAGTTGCCGCTGCTTTCTTGTGCTTCTTGGCATGCTTTGCCTTTTTGGCTTTTTTGGCCTTTACCTGCGCCGGCGCCTTCTCTGCCGTTGCCGGAGTCTTCGCAGCCGCTGCCGGCGACTGCTCCTCTGCGAATGCCACACCGAGGGTCAGAGCAAACACCACTGCCGTGAAAAGAGCGATGATCTTTTTCATAAGTATTCACCTCCTTTCAGTTATCGCCTTGATTGTACACCTTAGCCCTTTTTTGTTGAGCTATTAGATAAGACACGGTCATCCGGTAAAGGTTGAATGAAATTAAATTTAAACTATTCCTGCCGTTTTGAATAAGATTTGGTTCCTCGGGCATATAGGGTGCAACTTTACCGCTGGTCCGACCCTGCTTTTGTTCTTTACTTATTCAAAATTTACTTTATACTTTCAATAATTATGTCGATGCTTGTCTCTATAATGGGCAAAAGTCGCATGTGCCGATATACGGAACGGTCCTGTACCGGAGCATGAAATAATCCTTTACTCTTGAAAAGGAAAATAACGTGATGGATCGGATGAAGATCGTATATGATTTTGCGTTTCACAATGGCACTACAAAAAAATTCGATATTGAGCTCGACAAGGGGAACCTCTCGCTGATAACCGAACGAAAAGAGGACCCGCCTGCCTGGGCGCTTCTGGAATATCTGCAATGCGTAAACTGCCCTCTCGACAATGTTATCCATACTTACTGTCCTATAGCCGCAAATCTTTCGGGGATCGTCCAGGAATTCAGAGAGGTCACCTTAAACGATAAAGTCGACGTAACCGTTACCGTCAAGGAGCGGATATATTTCAAAACCACGACAATACAGGAAGGCCTGAGCCCTTTGCTCGGCATCATCATGACCTCGAGCGGCTGCCCTGTCATGGATCCGCTCAAGCCGATGGTACGGTATCATCTTCCCTTTGCCAGTCTGGACGAGACGGTCTACAGAATGGTATCCATGTTTCTCGTGGCCCAGTTGATACGAGAGCACACCGGCAAGGAACCGGAATGGCGGCTTGAGGGACTCGCAAAAATCTACGGAGAAGTGAAAAAATTAAACAAGGAATTCGGTCAGAGAATGATCGCCGCGGCGCGAAGCGACGCGAATGTGCACGCCCTCGTGAACCTGAACGTTTTCGCCATCATGGTCCCCATGGTGGCGGAAAAAATGCTGAAAGAGATGACCCCCTGTTTTTCTTCCTACCTGAAGTAAACTGAGCGTTACCCCCGGAGATGGCAGTTTACAACGTGACCATTGCCGAGGTCCGTGGTTTTCGGAACAAGCTTGTCGCAGGGTTCAAAGCGATAGAGGCAGCGAGGATGAAAACGGCAGCCGGGAGGAATCTGCGTGGGGCTTGGGATCTCGCCCTTAAGCAGAATATGTTTCCTTTGCACCGTGGGGTCGGCAACCGGGATGTCGGCGAGAAGCGCTTCGGTGTAGGGATGGGAAGGATTGGTATAGATAGCTTCCGCCGGCGCGAGTTCGACGATCTTGCCGAGGTACATCACGGCCACGCGGTCCGAAAAGTGGCGCACGATATTGAGGTCGTGGGCAATAAAAAGGAACGAGAGCTTCAACTCGTCGCGCAGGTCTTCAAGCAGGTTGATGATCTGGGCCTGGACCGACACGTCAAGCGCCGAGACCGGCTCGTCCGCCACGATAAAAGACGGGCCGCTCGCAAGGGCGCGCGCAATGCCGATGCGCTGGCGTTGTCCGCCTGAGAACTCGTGCGGGTACCGCTTGAGAGCATCGACCGGCAATCCGACTTTTTCGAGCAGGGCGGCGCCCCGTGCTTCAAGTTCTCTGCCCGTTGCCAGTGCATGGATCACGAGCGGCTCGGTGATGATCTCCTCGATGCGCATGCGGGGATTGAGCGATGCAAAGGGGTCCTGGAAGATGATCTGCATCTTCTTCCTGAGCGCCCTGAGTTCCTGCCTGTCGAGCGAGCCCAGCGTTCTGCCCTCAAAGGACACGCTGCCGGACGTAGGCTCCAGCAACCTGAGCGCCAGCCTGCCGAGTGTTGACTTTCCACAGCCGCTTTCGCCCACAAGGCCCACCGCCTCGCCGTGACCAACTGAAAGTGACACCCCGTCCACAGCCGTGGCCGCGGCGGTCTTGCCGAAACCGGACTTGACCGGAAAAGTTTTATGAAGATCGTTTATCGCGAGAAGCTCATTAGCCATAGATATTCTGGGGGGTTTTACTCCAAACTCCAAACTATTACGCTCACCTGGCTTCCCAGCATCTCACCAGATGTCCGGGTTTGAGTTCAACAAGGTCCGGCTCCACCTCGCACTGTGCGGTTTTTATTCCACAGCGCGGAAAGAACGTGCATCCCTTCGGCAGATCAGAGAGCCGCGGCACGGTCCCGGGAATCGTTGTGAGCCTTGTCTTTCCCGCTTCACCGGGCCTGGGGATCGACGCCATCAGTCCGCGTGTGTAGGGATGCTGCGGGTTTGCGAATAACTCCCTGGTGTCCGCCTGCTCAACGATCCTGCCTGCATACATCACCGCCACCTCGTGGGCGCGCTCGGCAATCAGCCCGAGGTCATGGGTGACGAGAATCATGGCCATGCCCATCTCTGCCTGGATCGTGCCGAGCAGTTCGAGAATATGGGCCTGGATCGTCACGTCGAGCGCCGTGGTCGGTTCGTCAGCGAGAATGAGCGACGGTTTGCACGCGATGGCCATGGCGATCATCACGCGCTGGCGCATGCCGCCCGAAAGCTGGTGCGGGTACTCGTCCACCCGCTTCTCGGGCGAGGGTATGCCCACGGACTTGAGCAGCCTGACGGCTTCTTCCATCGCGCTTTTTTTCGTGAGGTCCTGATGAGCGGTAAGGACTTCCGCTATCTGGTTGCCCACAGTGAAAACAGGGTTCAGCGCGGTCATGGGCTCCTGAAAGATCATGGAGATCTTCGCCCCCCGGACGGCCCGCATCTCCCCGGAAGAAAGAGCAAGCAGGTCCCGTCCCTCAAAAAGGATTTTTCCTGAAACGATTTTGCCGGGGTACGGAACGAGGTTGAGGATGGAGAGAGCGGTCATGGTCTTGCCGCACCCGGATTCGCCGACCAGGCCGAGCACACGGGATTTTTGCAGCCTGAGGTTCAGGTTGTCCACGGCCTTGATCACGCCGGCGCGGGTAAAAAAATGCGTGGTCAGCCCCTGTATGTCGAGAAGATCCACAGGCGAGACTCCGTCAGGAATTCTGTGGCTTCACGAAATTCAGATAGGTCTTTACTGCGGAGTTGCCAGGATCGAACACAAGCGCTTCCTGCCATTCCTCCTCGGCCAGACCGAAGAACCCCTGGGAGTAATAGGTGATGCCGAGGTGCAGCCTCGCTGGTATGTAACGGGGATTGCATTCTTTGGCACGGTTGAATTCCTTGATGGCCTCATCGTAGCGCCCCTTGTCGCGCAGCGCGATGGCGAGCTGCGTAATAATGTCGGCGAAGTTCGGCGAGAGACGCAGGGCCTTTTGAAATTCATCAATTGCGTCGTCGAGAAGCCGCAGGTCAGCATACATCTTCCCAAGCCGCAAATGTTCGTCTGCAAGCTTGCCTTTGACAAAGGGATCAATGCCCGAAGTTGCCGAAGCCTTGTCCGTGGTCTTTTCCTGGAAACGAGCGGCACGCTCGAAGACCTCGCGGGCCTTTTCGTACCTGCCAAGATCGCTGTAGGTTATGGCCAGATTGAGCGAAGCCTCGGTGTACCCGGCATTCAGGTCCAGTGCCCTTTCAAAAGACTGCGCAGCGAGTTGAAGCCGGTTGGTCTGGCTATAGACGATCCCCAGCTTATTCTGGATGTCGGCGAACCTGGGATTGATGCTCAGGATTTCATGGAAAATGCGCTCTGCTTTTTCGTAATCCTTTGCGTCGAACGCATCCATGCCCTGCTTGTGCAGTTCATCGAGCTTTGTTTGCATGTTCACCCCGTCTTTGTGAGAGAGTAGTCACCCTGTGCCCATAAAAAAACTTAGCACACCTCGGCATGATATGTCAATGAAAAACCAAGGAAATTTTCATATTTTCAATTCCGGCTTGTCCTGACGAGGTACTCTTCCATGATCGCCGTGCCGTAACTCGTCCCGACACGCTCGGCGCCGGCTTCGATCATCGACGTCATCGAAGCAAGGTCCTTGATTCCGCCGGACGCCTTGATCCGGCATGAGGCGCCGACCGCCTGGCGGATAAGCCGGATGTCCTCCACCGTTGCGCCGCGCGGTCCGTATCCTGTCGAGGTTTTTATGAATTCGGCGCCGGCCTTCACCGCGATCCCGCATACGCGAATGATCTCGTCAGGCGCCAGACTGCCGGTCTCGAGAATGGCCTTATGCACCTTCTGCGGCGTCATGGCGATAACATTCTTGAGGTCGATCTCCACCACGTCAAACCTGCCCGACTTCACCATGCCGATGTTGATGACGATGTCGAGCTCGCTGGCCCCGTTCTTCATAGCCTCCATGGCCTCGACGATTTTTACGGTAGTCGTGTTCGCGCCGTGAGGAAAGCCCACAACCGAACAGACCTTCACCAGCGTGTTGGACAGAAGCTCCCGCGCACGCGCCACATGACAGCTATTCACCACCACGCATGCGAAACCGTACTTCTTTGCGTCCTCGCAGGCCGCGGCAAGGTCGTCAAGCGTCGCGTCCGGCCTGACCAGGGTATGGTCGATTAACTGTGCTAACTGGCCGGCGTCGCTAAACATGCGCGCACCTCTTTCTTATAGGCTTGATGCAGTGCGACCGTGACCGGGCCGGGCTTGCCGCTCCCTACCGCTTTTTTATCCAGGGCGGTGATGGGCAGGACCTCCACGGTGCTATTGGTGATGAATACTTCGTCCGCAGACAGAAGGCTCTTCGGCCGAATCAGCGCTTCTCTGACGGGAATCTTTTTTTTCTTTGCGAGGCGGAGCACCAGATCGCGCGTAACGCCCTCAAGAATCCCGGTGTCCCGTTGAGGAGTGTACAATGTCCCATTTTTTGCCATGAAGATGTTGCTGATGGTCCCCTCCGCGACATAGCCGCTCACGTTCAGCATGATCCCCTCGAACGCGCCGGCCTTGATCGCCTCGATCTTGGCGAGGATGTTGTTCAGAAAATTCGTGCCCTTGATGGACGGGGGAAGCGCACGCGGGTGGTTGCGCCGGGTTTTTACGATGGCCGCGGTCACCCCGCGGTCGTAGTATTCTGCGGGATAGTCATGAAACGGTTTGGCGACAATCACCATGGTCGGCGCGACGCAGAGGGCCGGGTCAAGCCCGATCTCGCCGGGACCGCGCGAGATATGGAGCCGGACGTAGGCATCCTGAAGTTTGTTGACGCGCAAAGATTCGTTCAGCGCCTCCCCGATGCTGTCGAGCGGCAAGGGAAGCTTCAGGGATATGCCGGCCGCGGAGCGCTTCAGGCGATCGAGGTGCTTCTTGAGAAGAAAAAGCTTCCCTTCATAGGCGCGCATGGTCTCGTAGATTCCGTCGCCGTAGAGAAAACCATGGTCAAAGACAGAAACCACTGCCTCTTCTTTGGGAACAAAATGGCCGTCAAGATATACAAGCATGGTGAAAAAGTATCATTAATGGGTTTGTCTGTCAAGCGGGAAAGGAGCACAGGAAAATCCATAGTGCTTCTTTCTTTCAATCGGCACTTCCGGAGCCCTTATGACAATGATCCGCGCATCCTGTCGGTCGGGAGAAGGTTGTCCTTTCGCGTCACACGCGCCAAAGCCGTCTACGCCTTTCCCAGCTTCTTCAGGAACCCGAACATGTCGAAGCCGGTGCTGATCAACTCCTTTATTCGCTCGATTTTCCTTTTCTCGCGAATACTGGACTTGCCCATGCGAAGCTCTATTTTGTTGATGGCGGAGAACGTGTCGTCAGCTACGGTCAGAATGGGGACGCCGCGGGCGCGGGCCTTGCCGAGCACCACCTCGTTCGTTTGAAACCCGCCGGTCAGGATGATGCATTTCGTCGAGGTTTCGAGGGCGGCCAGTTGGATATCGGTGCGGTGGGCGCCGGTGATCACCGCCTTGTTCAGCGTTCTGCGGAAATAGTTGAGCGCGCTGTCCACGTCCATGGCGCCGATCAGAAAGTTCTCCACAAATTCGCCGAGCTTGTCCTCGCAGCAGAGCACCTTACCGTTCAGAATTTCATTCAACTGCCCTACGGTCACGGACTCGAGAAACTTGTCCCGGGGAATAATGCCGAAGATCGGAACACCCTTTTTTTCAAGGAACGGTTTCACCGTGGTCTTCACGTGCTCGATCATGGCCTCCGGCACTTTATTGATCACGCTGCCTGCGTATCGTTTGCCGAAGGCCGACTGCGCCCAGAAAAGCGCATCGCTGGAAGTGTCTTTGCGCCAGGGCTCGACCATAAGCACCTGCGCCTTGACCTCTTCGGCAAGGGATAAGGCATCGATGCCGAGAAGGGCCCCCTCGAAGAGGTCATTCGCCCCGGAGATGATGACGAAATCTTTTTTCTTAAACGCCTTATATGCATCAAGCACCCGCTTTTTTGCATCACCGGCCTTTCCCTGATACAGAAGCGTTTGCTCCTCGTAACTCATGACAAAAGGAGATATCACCTCAAGCGGCTCATCAAGCCCGAGTGTTTCCTTGATGAACAACGCGTCGGCGTCATACACTTCCTGGCCGCTTTTCACCGGCATGGTGCCGAAGGGTTTCATCACGCCGATCTTGTAGCCCATGTCCATGAGCTTCAGAGCAAGACCGAGTGTGACCAGGGTCCGGCCGGCATATCCGGTATTGGATGCGATTAAAATCGGGATCATAAGAACCTCCTTATACGAGTGCGGAATGCGGAGTGCGGAGTGCGGATTTTCGCCTCCAAATCCAAGTAAAAATAAGTAGCGTTAACGGATCAATTTTTTCATATCGTTCATGATTTGGCATTGCTCTTCACTCTCCACTCCGCACTCCGAACTCCGAACTGCCCGCTCTCCATTCCGCAATCCGCATTCCGCATTGTGTTCACTTCTTTCCCTCCGGCTGTTTAAATATAATACGCGCATCAACAGCCTTCGCGCCCTTTTCCATGACCATGAGCGGATTGATGTCGAGCTCCTGGATCTCGGGGAAATCCGTTACGAGGCAGGAGAGGTTTACAATATAGCTCGCGATCGCGTTTATGTCCGACGGCGGCTCGCCCCGCGCGCCGCGCAAAAGCCCCGCGGTCTTGATTTCATTGACCATGGCAAGGGCGTCGCGTCGCGCCACGGGCACGATGCGGAAGGCCACGTCCTTCAGCACCTCGACATAAATGCCGCCGAGGCCGAACATGATCATGTGGCCGAAGGTGCGGTCATAGGTCACCCCAAGGATCACTTCCTTGCCGCCCTTCAGCATCTCGAAGATCATCACTCCCTTGATAAAAGCATCGGGCATGATCCTCCGGGCATTGGTCGTGATCTCGAGGAAGGCATCCTCGGCCTCTTGCGGCGTCTTCACATTCACCCTCACGCCACCCACGTCGGTCTTGTGCAGGATGTCGGGGGAGGAGATCTTCATCACGACCGGGAAACCTATCCGCTCAGCAGTCAAGGCCGCCTCTTTCGAGGTCATGGCGAGGGCGCGCTTCGGAAACTGAAATCCGTAGTAGGTCAGGATCCGCATGGCCTCGTCTTCACCGACCTGGTAGATGCCTTTCCTGAGGATTGAGGCGATCGTCTCTGCTGCGGCGTCGAAATTATACCAGCTGGACACGATCTCTTCTATTGTAGCCTCTTGCCGTTCCCGCTGGTCCGATAACCGCTTGAACGCCTTGACAGCAACCTCGGGGTATGAAAAGTTCGGGATCGATGCCGCCTTGAGCAGGTTGATGCCTGCGCGCACTCGCTTCTCGCCCATGAACGATGTAATGATGGGTTTCTCCGTGGAATGCGCCGTTTTTATGACCACGTCGGCGATCTTTTCCATGTCCGTCATGGCCTGGGGCGTGAGGATCACAAGAATCCCGTCCACATTCGGGTCCTTGGCTGCCTGTTCGAGCACGGCCGCATAGCGCTCCGAGGTGCCGTCTCCGAGAACATCCACGGGGTTGAAGATCGAGGCGTTTGCCGGGAGTTTGGCGGCCATGGCGTCGATGCTCTCTTTGGTCATGTGCGGAAGCTGGATGCCCAGCCGCTCCGCCGTGTCCACCGCGATGATGCCCGGTCCGCCGGCGTTCGTGATCACGAGCAACCCTTCTCCCCCCGGGATCTTGCCCTCCGAGAAAGCGAGTGCCGTATCAAAGAGATCCTGCACGCCCTGGGCGCGCATCACGCCGGTCTGCTTAAAGGCCGCGTCGAAGGCGACGTCCGAACCCGCGAGCGCGCCGGTGTGGGAGGAGGCCGCGCGTGCGCCTGCCTCGGTCCCGCCGGACTTGAGCAGGACGATCGGTTTGATCTTTGTGGCCTTTTGCGCAATCTCGATGAAGCGCCTGCCGTCAACCACGTCCTCGATGTAGCCGAGGATAAGGCTGGTAGCGGGGTCGTTCATGAAGTACTCGATAAAGTCGATCTCCGAGAGGTCCGCCTTGTTCCCAAGACTGATGAACTTCGAGAACCCCACGTCGTTGCCGATGGCCCAGTCCATGATCGCGATGCCCATGGCTCCGGACTGGGAGAAAAAACCGATCGAGCCCTTCGGCAGCATGTCCGCCGCAAAAGTGGCGTTCATGTCATTCGCCGTGTTGATGAGGCCGAGGCAGTTCGGCCCCAGGATGCGGATGTGCTGCTCCCTGGCTATTTGCTTCAGCTCTTCTTCGAGGAGTGTGCCGCCTGCGCCCGATTCCTTGAATCCGGCGCTGATGACGATGGCCGTCTTGACGCCTGCCGCGGCGCACTCCCGGAGCGAGGCGGGAACGAATTTCGCAGGAATGACGATGATCGCAAGGTCAACGGGTTCCTTGATGTCCGCTATTTTCCCATACACCTTGAGCCCGAGAATCTCGCCGCCCGCGGGGTTGACCGGGTAAAGAGCGCCCTTGAACGCAAAGCGGAGCAGGTTGTTCAGTACCGCGTGGCCGACCTTTTTCGGGTCTGCGGACGCGCCGATGACGGCAATTGCGGATGGATTGAAGAGAGCATCAAGCATAATAGTGTAAGTTTAGATGAGAATGCTCGATGGGTCAAGGTGGAAAGGAAAAAATGCGGGGGAACAGGGGGTCCGGAGGAGGCATTCAGGCCCCCTCCTCGTCCCTGGACCCGGTTAATTCGTCACCAGCCAGTTTTTCGCATGCTCCATGGTCTCAAAAGCGTGTAACTTCCGTTTGGAGAACAGCATGACACCCTCGAGGATGATCTTTTTGAGTCCCGTCACGCCGATGACCGCCGCCGCCTTTACGTAGGGCTTGTTGTGGGCGGTGAAAGCTTTCAGCTCCGCGCTCACCTTGTCGTCGAACCGCGTATTGGTGACATCCGTCAGGGTGAGCACCGTGCTTTCCGGCCTTGTGCGTATTACCTTCTTCGCCTGATCAATGACCGGCAGCACCTCGTGGGGCTTGCAATCCGAAAAATTGATAAACAGGATCTCTCTGTTGCCGTGCCTGATAAACGCGACCCGGTCCGCTTCCATAGGTGTGCTCCTTTCCTCTTCGTGAGATAATGAACTAATCTTATATAATACGGTCAGCACTGTCAAGCATGGCAGCAGGGTATTTTCAGGGTATGCGCTTCTCCAGTCCCAAGGCCTCGAAGTGGTAACACATGAAAATATTTGTTTTTTTTGCTATACTGGTGGGGAGGAGATAAAATGGCTGCCCAGGAGCTGAACCAGAAAATTGCGGGGATGCGCGCGCTCTATCCCGAGAAGTTCCCGACAGAGGAGCGGATCTTCAGCGCCATCCACCCGGGCAACCGGATCTTCATCGGCACGGGATGCGGTGAACCCCAGTATCTCGTCCAGGCGCTCATTAACTATGTCAGTTCCCACCCAAAAGCGTTTTTCGATACGGAACTGCTCCAGGTCTGGACCCTGGGCGTTACTCCCTATGCAGACGAGAAGTTCAAGGACAACTTCCGCAGCAATTCCTTCTTTATCGGCAACAATACCCGTGATGCGGTAAACCGGGGACTTGCGGATTACACGCCCGTGTTTCTCTCCCAGGTCCCGGCGCTGTTCCAGAAAAAGCTCGTGCCCGTGGACGTGGCGCTCATCCAGACCTCGCTCCCCGATGAGCACGGATTCATGAGCTTAGGCATCAGCGTGGACATCGTAAAGGCCGCTGCCGAAAGTGCCTCCCTCGTCATCGCCCAGGTAAATGCCCACATGCCACGGGTGCTCGGGGACACGTTTATCAACATCAAGAACGTGGACTTCATCGTGCCCTGGGACGAGCCGCTCCTTGAATACGAGGACACCGTAGCCGACGACATCAGCCAGAAGGTCGGCACCTACGTTGCCCGGATCGTTCAGGACGGCGACACGATCCAGGTGGGGTACGGGAGCATCCCGAACGCCATCCTGGGGCACCTCAAGAACAAGGAACACCTGGGCGTGCATACCGAGCTTCTGACCGACGGGATCGTGGAGCTCATGAAGGCGCGCGTCATCGACAACACGCGCAAGGAGCTGAACCCCGGGAAGACCGTCGCCGCCTTTTGCATGGGAAAACGTGATACCTACGAATACCTTCACGACAACCCCGGCATCGAATTCCGGCCCGTGAACTACACCAACAACCCGACGGTGCTGGCGCGCCAGAAGAACATGACGGTGATCAACAGCGCACTTGAGATCGACCTCTCGGGCCAGGCGACCGCCGAGTCCCTCGGCAAAGTTTTCTACAGCGGCATCGGCGGACAGGCCGATTTCATGCGCGGCGCGATCCTTTCCCAGGGAGGCAAATCCATCCTGGCCCTCCAGTCCACAGCGGAAAACGGCGAGGTCTCGCGCATCGTTCCGTTCCTGAAAGAAGGTGCCGGTGTCACGCTCTCGCGGGGAGACATCCACTACGTGGTCACTGAATACGGAATTGCCTATCTCCACGGCAAGAACATCCGCGAGCGGGCCATGGATCTGATCATGATCGCCCACCCGAAGTTCCGAGAATGGCTCATCGAGCAGGCCAAGGAGCGAAACCTCATCTACAAAGACCAGGTCTTCATTTCCGGCGCATCAGGAGAATACCCCGAGGAGCTTGAGGCGTACAAAACCACGCGCACGGGCCTTGACCTTTTGCTCAGACCCGTAAAAATGAACGACGAGCACCTGCTGAAAGATTTCTTTTATGCCCTGTCGAATGATTCCATGTACCGGAGGTTCATTTCAACGCGAACGGACATGCACCACGAACGCCTTCAGCCTTTTGTCGTAATCAACTACACGCGCGAGATGGTGATTCTCGCCGTGGTCGGGCATCAGGAGCAGGAAATGATCGTCGGCATGGCGCAGTACGTGATCGATGAGGTCACTCACACGGCCGACGTGGCATTCGTGGTGCGCGACGACCACCAAGCCAAGGGAATCGGTGCGGCGCTCCTTTCCTATGTTACCTACCTGGCAAAGAAAAGCGGTCTCCTCGGATTCACGGCGGCAGTGCTGATGGAGAACCGCCAGATGCTCCAGCTTTTCGAAAAAATGGGGTTCATTATTGAAAAGCGGGCGGAAGGCGGAATGTACGATCTCAGAATGTCGTTCAGGGAATGAGATAGTGCCGAAGGAATTGCGCTCCTGGCGGCCGAACCGCGTGGAAGAAATAAACTCTTCGGCATAAAGCACCGGAGATATGCGAAAAAGCATAAATTTCGCTTGACTTTTACGGCCAAATAATAGATATTACGGGTCTCCAAGTGGTTGGAACCGGGCGGATAGCTCAGCTGGGAGAGCACAGCCCTTACAAGGCTGGGGTCACAGGTTCGATCCCTGTTCCGCCTACCAAAAAAATCAGAGCACAGTTGCAGCAACCATAGACTTATTATGGGGTGGTAGTTCAGCTGGTTAGAACGCCTGCCTGTCACGCAGGAGGTCGCGGGTTCGAGCCCCGTCCGCCCCGCCATTTAAACCTCCAAACAATCAATAGTTAACCTTCCGAAATCCCCCTCTTGTGGTACACATGTGACGCACGAGGCAATAGCATGGAGAATTAACTGCAGCAGGCCCCCACATCGTAATGACTTTTCCTCTCATTGTTCTTGAACATAAATCCAGATAATTCTATCCTTACTCCTTCACCGGCCTGTTTCGAACGAAATCTGTGTTGGACATCAGTTGAATATGAGATGCTTGTTTTGAACAGGATGCGAGCGGGGTAGTTATCCACATACCCTTAAAATACCCTATCGTTGTCATTGACATTACCGTTGCCAAAGATTAGGATGGTCTCCTGCAAAATTGCATGAATCTCACACAGACAAGGACGACTGATGCTGTATAGCGTGTCCGATAAAATAAAAAGCAAAACAACAAAATGTCCTCACGACTTCTCTTGTCTCGAGACTGGTCTTTGCGATAATCCGGAAAAATGCGAAGTGCAGAGTGACTTTGACAAAAACATGCTTATTGTTAAATTCCAGAAGCCAATTGACATATTGTGTCCGTATCATTTGGCTTATGGCAATGGCAGCGGGCATATGTGTACCTGCCCTACACTTTATGCTATTTACATGAAGAACAAACGGCAAGCGCTCTACAAGCGATAGACTTGTGGTAAATAGAGGTAGGTTACGCTCCGTATTTCACAGCTTTTTCAACCTCGGCTGAATGCACACAGGCAGTGTGTACGCGATCCTTTCATCCGCCTTACTTTTTTATTTTCCCCAGTTTCTTCGCCAGCTTTTCGGTATCTTTCAGCAGCTCCTCCACTTCATCCAGCCCCCTGTCCCAGAACCGTCTATCGGAAATATCAATCCCGAGCCGGGCGAAGATGTTCTTCGGAGAGTCGGACAAACCGGCGGAAAGGAAGTCCTTTACCTGAAGAATGAAGGCGGGGTTTTGTTTCGCCGAATTCTGGAGCGACTTGGAGATCAGGAGCCCGCTTGCATAGGAATACACATAAAAAAAGTATCGGATATGGTTCCAGTAGACCCACCAGTGCTCCGAACCCGCTGACTGCTCCACAGCGGTTCCCATGTATGCCGCCATATGCTTCTGGAACAGTTTTCCGATTTCTTCCTTCGACAAATACCCCTTTTTCCTGAACTCTCCGTGCAGCTCCTGCTCAAACCGGTAACATGCCACCTGCCGGAAAATGGACGAAACGTCGTCGTTCAGCTTCTGCATCATGATGGCGAGGCGCAATTCATCGTCCGCGGAGCGCATGACTTCTTCGAGCACGAAATCTTCCATGAACGTGCTCGCGACCTCGGCGGTCGAGGTAGGCGTGCCGAAATCAAGCGCATGCTGTTTCTTCTTGATAAGTTCATTGTTGATGCCGTGGCCGAGCTCGTGGGCGATGGTCAGCACATCGTGCAGCTTGTTCGTGTGGTTCAGCAGAATATAGGTCGGCCGGGTCATGTGGTGATGGATGCAGAACGCTCCGCTGTCCTTGCCTTTTTTCGGGAAAGCATCGATCTGTCCGCTTGTGATGAACCCGGCGAAGATGTCCGCAAACTCGGGATCGAGCCTGCCCACCACGGTATAGACGAGCTTTACGGAAGTCCCGAAGGGATAGCGTTTCGAAATCTCCCCGTACTCCACGTTCCGTTCGTGATAGGCGAGTTTCTTGACGTTCAGCAGTTTTGCCTTGAGCGCGTAATAGCGCGCCGGAATGGCGAAACGCGCAGAGACCGAATCAATCAGGGAATCAACCACCGAACTCTCGATGTCGTCGGCAAGGTGCCTGAGAGCGTCAGGCCTGGCGGCGCCGCGGAGTTCATCGTCAATCTTTTTGTTCGCAAAGACGGAATTGAGTTCCGCCTCTGCAACCTCGACGTTCTTCGCCAGAATCTCGTTGAACCCCTTTGCCGCGGTGTCTCGCACTCTTTTTTGCTTGCTGCTCATGAGCCCGGCGACTGCCGAAAAGGGCAGTTTTTTCTTCGTTCCGTTCTCGGTGAAAACAAGGCGCTCTTCCCGGGAAAGGAAGCCGTTCACCATCTTCGTCCAGTTCGATGATGAGGTTGCCGACTTGAGGTTCAGGATCTTTTCCTCGGATTCGCTCAGGTGATACCGGGACTCGGCGAAGATCCGCTCCAAAAAATGTCGGTACTTCGTCAGACCGGCGTGGGAGAGGAACTGTTGCTGAAGCTCGGGCTTGATCCTGGCGATCCGGAGGTAAAAGAACTGGCTCTCATTTTCGAGCTTCTTGCTGGATTCCTCGACCTTGTTGAACCTGGCCTTCAGTTTCGGATCGTTCTGGTCCTGCTGGGTCCTGAGCCAGAAATAGTATCCCTCATCACCATCTGTGCCATACTGCCGCTTCCACAATTCGTACTGGTCCAGCGCCTGCAGCAGGACCACGGGGTCCTCGAGGTAATCAATGCGGTCCTTCCATGCATTGATAAACTCATAGCTCTTCCGCTCCACAAGCTTCCGTGCTGCCTCGATCCGCGGATCATTGTCGCTCGCGAAGAGCGGCGAGAGGTCCCACGAGGTTCGCTGAACGCGTAAAACGGGTGTCTTTTCCCTGGCCATATCTTCCGCTCCCGTTAAAGTAGTATAGAGCCAGTATACTCTATTTGCGCGGCTTTCGTCCAGACCGTGGGAATAGTAAAACACCATGACATTGAAAGCGTGAGGATAAATCAGTTGGCCTTTGACTGGTGGCACTGCAAAGCGGGTCTTTATGGTTTTTTTACGGCACATTTCCGTGCCTTAATAGTGCAGCAACAAAAAGGTTAATCCGGGAAACTATATAGTGCGTTCCCCTCGAGCAGGCGGTCTGACGGATATGATCGTTTTCCGTGCCTGATGCCGGTTCAAAATCCGATAAATCTCCCGGCCCATGGGTCTTGGGGGGGTGCTCAAAGCAACTGCAGCGCAAATATCACTTGCCACTGTCAGTCCTGATTTATTTTGCTACAGGATAAAGCTTTTCGATCAGCGCGTGGAGGTCGCTGGGCTGGAAGGGCTTTTTCACATATCCCTTGGCGCCCAAGGCCAGACCGCGCATCGTGTCCTCTTCCTTGCCTTCAGTGCTTACAATAACAATCGGAATATGGTTGAATTTGCCGATTTCCTTCAACTTTTTGATGAACTCAAGGCCGTTCATGAGAGGCATATTGATATCGAGCAGAATGAGGCTGGCGTCCGAATTTTTTTCAAGCTTGTCGAGCCCCTCCTGCCCGTTCAGCGCATCAATGATCTCGCACCGGTAGCGCATCAGAACCATCTTGTACATTTGGTGTATCAGTGCCGAGTCGTCCACAACCAGAACTTTTTTCAGCATTCCATCCTCCTGTGCTAAACCGGTTAACCCCGATGCGACAGACCATGCTTCCCGTTACTGCTTAACCGGTATTCCTATTGCGCGAACACGCTGCATCAGATCGTCGATGTCGATCGGCTTGCTATAGTAATGAAACGCTCCCCGGTCATATGCGTCTTTCTGTATCTCTTCCGAACCATAGGCGGTCATGACGATCACTTCTGTCTGCGGCCAGCGCCGCTTGACATACGTGAGCAGTTCCAGACCCTCGATGCCCAGGATGCCGGACATCCTGATATCAACGATCACCAGATCAAAAGCATATCGGTTGAGCGCTTCCTCGGCCGGCTCCAGCCTGCTCGCGGTAATGACCTCTACATCAGGCGAACGAAGCGCATATGACAGCGTGAGCAAAATGGTCGGCTCATCGTCCACGATAAGGATTCTTTTTGTTTTCGTATCAGCGATCATGGCGTTGCTCCTATGAGATTTCAAGATGGGATCAATATATTTAATGCAATATCCATGCTATTCTTCAATCAATTAAAAACCTTTAAAATCAAAGCGATTTATTTTTGCGTATCTTGTCCACCGCCCGAAAATCGGCCATCGCACGATTTCCGACAGGCTACTTATATAAAAGGCTACTGTATTCATAGGGCCACATTGTGAGTTATTTAGCGCTCTTTCTGTCCTCTGCCTTGCATTTAAAAAGGAACAATGTTACATTTATCAACCACTGGAGGATACACGAGCATGAGCCTTACAAAGATCAACATTAAATCCCTGACCCGTGACGAACTCCAGGCCAAGCTCATCGAGCTGAGACTTAAAAAGTACCGGGCGGACCAGATTTTTACCTGGATTTACTCCAAGTACGCACGGTCCTTCGAAGAAATGACGAACATTGCAAAAGCGGAGCAAGGCCTGCTTACAGCCATTTTTCATCTCCCCGTGCCAAAGGTCGTCGCAAGAGAGACCTCCCAAGACGGCACAAAAAAATTTCTTTTTGAACTCGAGGACGGGCACACTATCGAGAGCGTCCTGATCCCCGACGAGGACCGCCAAACGCTCTGCATCTCGTCGCAGGTGGGCTGTCAGCAGGCATGCCGCTTCTGTCTCACCGGGAGCAGCGGCTTTACGAGAAATCTGCAGGCCTTCGAGATCGTAGACCAGGCGCTGGAAGTGTCTCGTCTTGTGAAAGAAGAAGAAATGCAGCGCCTCACCAATATCGTGCTTATGGGCATGGGGGAGCCGCTGGCAAATTTCGGAGAGGTGGTCAAGGCCTTGCGGGTAATCACTTCGGACAAAGGACTGGGATTTTCCCCCCGTCGTATCACCGTGTCAACGGACGGACTGGTTCCGGAGATCGAAAACCTGGGAAAAACAGGATTGAAAGTAAATCTTGCGATCTCGCTGAATGCCACAACCGACGAGGTGCGGAACAAAATCATGCCCGTGAACCTGCGCTTTCCGATCAAGACGCTTCTTTCCGCCTGCGCACACTATCCCCTCGAACCGCGGCGAAGAATCACTTTTGAATATGTGCTGTTAAAAGGCGTGAATGACAGGGTGGAAGATGCTCAGCGTCTTGCAAAACTGCTCAGGGGTATTAAGAGCAAGGTGAACCTCATTCCCTTCAATCCCTTTCCCGGGAGCGAGTTCGAACGGCCAGATGACGCAACCGTGCGGCGCTTCCAGAAGGTCCTTCTGGACAACCACTTCACCGCGCCGGTGCGCGAGTCCCGCGGACGGGACATCTCGGCGGCCTGCGGACAGCTGCGGAAGAAAGTTTCACCCGCATAAAAAAAGACGTGAAGCGGTTTCGCCTCTCGTCCTTCGTTTGTTCGTCCCGTAGTGTTCGCTATTACTTATTCCCTAATATTCCATTTACCACACTCAGGAGATCGGCCGTCTGGATGGGCTTGGGAATGTACGCGTTGGCGCCCAGAGCGAGGCCGCGCTTGCGGTCTTCATCGGCGCCTTCGGTGGTGACGATGATGATGGGAATGGACTTGTGCGCCGGGTCGTTCCGCACCATGGAGACCAGCTTGAGTCCGTCCATAATGGGCATGTTGATGTCCGTCAGGATGAGGTCGAACTTCTGGGTCGAAAGCTTCTTGAGCGCGTCAATGCCGTCATTGGCCTCGACGATCTTACTGCCCGGAATGCGCTTCAGCGCAAACGAGATCAATTGCCGCATCGTCGGGGAATCCTCAACCACCAGAAAATTATGCTCGGGCATTTTCTAACCTCCGTTTATTTTTCCTTGAGCAGATCAAGAAAGCTCTGGATCGTCGTGAGCTTGCGCTCGGACTGCGAATACAGCTTCGAAGAAAAGAGCGCGGTGGCCGCGTGTCCCGCAAGCATGGTGAACAGCTCGTAGTCGACCGGGGAGAAGGACTCCTTCTGGACCAGCAGTTTATAGATGACGATCACGCCGATCACGTGGTCCTTGATCTTGAGCGGAATGACCACGAGCGGATGGAGATAATCCACGCCCTTCAGGTCTTTGGGATCGCCCTCGCGGTAAAACGACTCGCCCGATTTTGCCCCTGTTCCGATGATTCCCTCGCCCAGCTTGACGCTTGCCCGCGCTTCCGGCCCCATGCCTTCCTGCGCCACAATCGTCAATTCGTTCGTTTTTTCGTCAAGCATCATGATCGAGAATTCCTCTGCGCCGATCAGGTTCATGACGATCTCGAGAATGATCTTGAGGGATTCGCTGAAGTCAAGCGTGGAGTGGAGCTGATAACTCGCCACATACAGGTTTGCCAGGTTGTTGTTCTCCGCCTCCACCTCAATGTAACGGTTCGCGAAGTCCTTGTTTTCCTCTTCCACCACGCGATAGCGGTCGAGCAGTGTTTTGTTTTCCTCTTCCAGAAAGGTTATTCTCTCTTCAAGGTTATGGGCCTTGAAGTTCTCCTCCCGGTCGGAAAACTTCGAAACTTCCTCAAGCTTGGCAAGCCGGTATCTGAGCTTCTCGTTCTCCTTGAGCAGTTCCTGGGTGAACTCCTCGCCTTTTTTAAAGACCTGGAGGAACTCTTCAACCCTCTTGGTAATAGGTGCCGGTTCTTTTTCCATCACGTCCTCCTGGCGCAGCCGCTCTTGCAATAAAAACTTGATACCGCTTACTTTTTTATTATAGAGGAGTCCGCAAAAATTATCAAGCGGGAATTCTCTCACTCACAGGTGGGGCCTCGTGGGGTTGCACCGCAGGAGGATCTCCTCGGCCATTTTGCCCAGCGGCAAAACCTTGTCCACCGCCCCCGTACGGAAGGCTTCCTGCGGCATGCCGTAAACAACGGCGCTCTCTTCGCTCTCAGCGAGACATTGGCCCCGCTTGCTCTTGATGGCCGCCACACCCTCGGCGCCGTCATTGCCCATCCCCGTCAGTACGACTCCGAGCGCTGCCGGACCGCAGACCTCGGCAACGGACACCATCATCCGGTCGGCGGAGGGAACGTACTTGTCCGACGGGCTTTTCAGGACAAGTTCTGTCACCAACCCGCTGCGGTTCTTCTTGATAACGAGGTGATACCCGCCGGGCGCGATAAGCACCCTGCCCGCCTCCACCCTGTCTCCCGCCGCAGCCTCGCTCACCATGAGCGGCGAAAGTTTATTCAGCCGCTCGGCGAAGCTCCGGGTGAAACCGGCCGGCATGTGCTGGGAAATCACGATCGCGGAGTTGAGGCCGGCGGGAAGCGAGGTCAGGATCGCCTGGATCGCCGGCGGCCCGCCGGTGGACGATGCGATCGCCACAATCTCGATCGGTCCGCGTTCCCTTGGCATCTCGTCTTCTTTCCGAGCCGAGAGCGGAACAGGTTCACGGGCAAGAAGCTCCACCGTAGACTGAACTTTCTTCATTTCGAGGTGCAACATCCCATGGACCTTGGACAAAAGACCGTCCCTGACGCCGCCGATGCTCTTCGAGATGCGCGACTCGGGCTTGGCCAGAAAATCGACGGCGCCGAGCTCCAGGGCGCGGAAAACACTGCGGTTGTCGGAGCGCGACGAAAGCACCAGCACGGGAGTGGGCCGCTCCTTCACAAGCCACCGCAGGAAGGTGAAGCCGTCCATGTTCGGCATTTCAAGGTCAAGGGTGATTACATCGGGCGCGAGGCGGAGCGTCTTCGCAATGGCATCCACGCCGTCCGTGGCGGTCCCGACCACCTCGATGCCCGCGTCGCTTGCCAGCATCTCCCCGATAACGGTGCGGTTGTAGGCCGAATCATCGACGACCAGAGCCTTGATCTTTTTCATTATCGCAGTCCTTTTCGGAACAATCCGCTGCTCACGAGCAATCCCTCGCTCTAAGCGGTTTCTGGTATACCATATCGTTTTTCAGCGTCCGGAGTGCGAACGCATTCGAAATGTTGATCAGCGATTCGGAATGCCCGAGAAGCAGGTAGCCGCCCCCACGGAGCTTGTTATAGAAGCTCTCGATCACCTTCTTTTTGGCCTCTTTATCGAAATAGATGATAACGTTCCGGCAGAAAATGACGTCCATGTTGCTGATCAGGCCGGTTTTGAACGGATCGAAGAGGTTCAGAGAGCTGAACGAAACAAGCTCTTTGACCTTATCAACGATCCGGAAATCTCCATTGTTTTCTTCGATAAAATACTTCGCCAGCATCTCCGGGCTTGTCACGCGGTGCGCGTTTTTTTTGTATACTCCCTTGCGCGCCGTATGCAGGACCCGCTGGTTGATATCGCTGCCAAGGATTTCCACCTGCCAGTCCCGCCACCAGTCCCCGGATTCGAGCAGCAGCATGGCAATGGTGTATGGTTCCTCTCCCGTGGAACAGCCGGCGCTCCAGATCCGCAGGACTTTCCGGTCGGCAAGCGTCTCGCGCAGTTCGGGGAGGATCTCTTCGGAAAAAGCGCGCAACTGCGGGCTTTCCCGGAAAAAGTAGGTCTCGTTCGTGGTAAGGTTGTCCACGAGGATGGTAAGTTCTTCCTCCCGCTTCCGGTCGTAACGGAGATAGTGGTAATACTCCTCGAAGGTCTTGAGCCGGTGCTGCTCAAGCCTCCGGGACAAGCGGCGCTCAAGAAGGAACTTGGACCCGTCGTCAAAAAATATTCCGCAATAGCCGTGGATGAAATCCCGAAGAAGCCTGAACACATCGTCGGGCAGCGGAATGATCTGCTCTTCAAACATTTATCTCCTCAACGCCTCGTGTGCCGCCTGTCGTACTGCGGTGTCCGGATCTCCCTCGGCAATCTTCACGAGGAGCGCTTCCACCGCCGCATCCCGCCTGCGCTTGAGCGCCTCGACCGCGGCCTTCCGAACGCTCCACTGCGGGTCCGACGATCGCGCGATCACCGCCTGCAGCACGTCATCCCCATCGTACCCGGAAAGGGCAGTGAGCACTGTTTTGCGCACTTCCGGGTCTGCGTGACCGGCAAGTTTCAGGAGCGGACCGCGCGCCCGTGCGAACTGAATTTTTCCCAGGACGTCCACAAGGGCGAGAAGAAAAATATCGGATGCCGTGCCGAGGTGTTCCATGAGGGCCTCGCCGGCCTTGTTGCCGCCGATCCTGCCCAGCCCCCGCGCAGCGGCCGCCCTGACCCAAAGATCGGTATCCGCAAGCAGGGCGATGAGCGCGTCAGCGGCCTCTGGCGCCTCCCTGGCGCCAAGAGCGTCGGCCGCGACCATTCTTACCTCGGGATCATCATCGGTGACCGCCAGCAGCAGGGACCGGAGCGCCTTGGCGCCGGGCGCGTTCCCCAGCGCATTCACCACCGCTTTCCGCACATCCGGCTCCTCATCCTTGAGCGCAAAGACAAGTGCGTCCACGGCTTTTTCCGTCGTGAATTTTCCGAGCAGGAGCGCGATATTCCTGCGCATAAAGGCTTCGCGGGAAGAAAATTCCTTCGTCAGCCCGTCAAGCACGGACTCATCGCCGATCGCGGCCAGGGCGAAGATCGCCGCTTCCTGCACGCTTTCGTATTCATCGGCAAGCAGTTCGAGAAGCGGCGCGAGCGCCTGCCTGCTCTTCATCCGGCCGAGGGCGGTTGCGGAAGTGCTTCGCACATGGCCGTTCTCGTCCTTGAGCAGCGAGATCAGGTGCTCCGCGGCCTCGGTATTGCCGGTATCGCCGAGCACATGCGCGATCGTCCGACGTACCAGTGAATTGTCGCTTGAAAGAAAGGGGAGCAGAAGCGCTGCCCCGCCCTTGTCAAGGTACTTGAGCGACTCTATTATCGGCTCTTCGAGTTCCTCCTCCTTCAGGAGGGAGAGCAGCTGCCGGATCGAGCTTTCCCGCCCGGTCCACCCAAGCAGGGCGATGGCGTTCTTCTGAAGCTCGCCGGCGCTCGTGGCGAGGACTTCCTCGAGAAAATCCACGGCACGGTCACTCATCCCCGCGCGTACCAGCCCGATGATCCGCAGGCGGTCCGGCACGGCGCTCTTGCGATAGATGGCCGCGATCGCCACGATCGAAACTTCCCGCACGATCCTGAGCGGGTCCGACAGACTGAAGATAAGGGGGCCGATGATGTTCGCATTACCAATCTTGCCGAGCGCCTCAAGGACCGGTTCCCGAAGACTGCTCCGGTCGAGCGCGGCAAGAAGAGGTCCGAGCGCCCGCCCGTCGCCGATCTCGCCAAGCGCTTCAACCGCGGCGTTGTCAAGCCAGCCCTGGCCTGAGAGGTTCAGGCAGGCCAGCAAGACATCCACAGCCTGGGGGTCCCGGATCTTGCCGAGTGCCTCGGCGGTGGCTACGCGGACATTCTCATCAGCGTCCCCGGTAAGCCTGGCTATCAGCGCGGGCACGGCACGCTGGTCCCTGACATCGCCGAGAATATCGACGACGAACTTCCGTACATCCGGGTCGGGGGTCGTGAGGACCGGAAGCAAGAACGGCAGTGCCGACCCTCCAAGCTGAACGAGGGCTTCAATGGCCGAGTTCCGGGCGCCGGCATTGTCATCGGCGTTCAGGGTCTCGATCAATCCGGAAATAACGCCTTCACCTTCGATCGACACCAGCGCCTCGACCGCGGTTTTACGCACCCGCCAATCTTTGTCTGCCATGGCGCAAAGAAGCAGGGGAACCGCGGTCCCTCCCGCACGGCCGAGAGCAACAGCGGCCTCGCGTCGCTCTTCCGCATCACAGCTCTGGAGCTTTTTACCCAGGGATTCTATGTCATCCGGCATGTGCCGCCTCCGCCAGCGCTGAGCGCTCTTGCAAATTCAGGATTTTCGTGATGTCGATGAGCGTGACAAGCCGGTCGCCTATCTTACCCATGCCGGTTATAAACTCGGCATGCTGTCCCCTGGCGGCCTCTGGAGCCTGCTCAATCTCTTGTTTGCGAACATTGAGCACTTCGTTCACGCTGTCCACCACCACGCCGAGCAGCTCCCTGCCCGCTCCCGATGCTCCGGGAAGGGCGCCCTTCGTGATGAGCATACGCATTTTTCTCGGATTCTCGGCGATCCGGGAAAGGGCAAAGCGCTTCCGCAGGTCCACGATCGGGATAATGGCGCCGCGAAGATTGACCACGCCCTCTATAAACTCCGGCATTCCCGGAAGCGGTGTGATCTTGAGGGGACGGACCACCTCGGCTATACGCCGAATGTCCACCCCATATTCCTCGTCGCCTACCTGGAACGTCACGAGGTGGACGGTGTCTTCCTCCAATGTCCCTGCTGTTTTTCCTTTTCGCATAATACCCTTCATGAACGCAGTTCCCTGAACCCTGTATCCTGCATTTACGTTTTAAACTTCGAGATTTCCTTGTTGAGCGATTCCGACTGTTTGGCCATCACGTCCATGGCCGTGTTCAGCCCTGCCGCCTGGTCCGCGTTCGACCTCGCAATTTCCTTAATGCGCTCGATCGCCTTCACGATCAGGTCGCTTCCGGTCCGCACTTCGCCGGCGGCCCGGTTCACCATGCCGATCTTCGCGCTCATGTTCTCAACGGCAACGGTAATGTCCTTGCCCCCCTTTGCCTGCTCGTCCGTCGAAGACTTGACAAAGCGCGTGAGCTCACGCATCTTTTCCGAGGCCCGGGTGATCTGCTCGCTGCCGATTTTCTGTTCGTTCACGGCCCGGGCGATCTGGTGGGTCATCTCATTGATCTTGTCGACGGCATCGCTCACCTGCCTGATGCCCTTCGTCTGCTCCGCCGCGGCCTTGTTGATGTTCCTGCTCATGTCCCGGGACAGGTCCGCTCGCTCAAGGATTTTCTGGAGCGCTGCGCCGGCATCCGTTGCAAGCCGCATTCCCTCTTCCACGATCACCGCGCCGTCCCGCATGGCCTCCACGGTCCCCCGGGTATCGTCCTGCACCGCGGCGATAAGCGTGCCGATCTCCTGCGTCGATGCAGCGGTGCGGTTCGCGAGCCCCCGGATCTCGGCCGCGACCACCGCAAAACCCTTGCCGTGCTCCCCCGCCTGGGCCGCGAGAATGGCGGCGTTCAGCGCCAGCAGGCTGGTCTGGTCCGTAATGTCCTCGATGACCGTCAGGATGCTGCCGATGCTTTCCGCGCGCTCGCCGAGACGGTTCACCACAACCGTGGTCCGGGAGGAAGACTCCGCGATCCTGCTCATTCCTTCGATCGTTTTTTTAATGGACCGCATGCCGAGCTGCTGGGCGTCGGAAGCCACGGCTTCAGCCAGTGCGGCGGACTCCTTTGCGTTGGATTCCACTTCTTTCACCGACGCGCTGATCTCGGTAGCCGAGGCCGAGGTCTCCTCCGCCGCTGATGAAAGCACTTCGACATTCTCGGCGATCTGCCTGACGGCGGCGGACAGCTGGGCAATGGAGGTGGACGTCTCTTCAATAAAGGAGGAGAATTCCACCATGGTCCTGGCAACCTCGTCGATCGAGGCCGCCATCTCGATCACCGACGACGAGGTCCTCTCCGACGTCGAGAACAGTTCGTCGACCGTGCCGGCGATCTCCTTGAGCGAGAAGTGCATTTCATTCACCGACGACGAGGCCTCTTCCACGGACTCCGCCTGGGCCCTGCTCCCGGCGGTGATCTCCTGGGAGGTCCCCTTCACTTCCCGCCAGACCGACTCCGTTTTGCGGGCCGCTTCCAGCACATTTTCTACCATGCCCTTGAGCCCGATGATCATGCGGTTCAATCCCCGCCCGAGCATCCCGAGTTCATCCATCGAGTGCACGCGCACGCGTTGCGACAAATCGCCCGATGCGATCTTCGAGGCCACGTCCACCGCTTCCGTCGTGGACACGACGATCATACGCCGAACCATAACGTAGATCATCAGGGCAAGGGCCCCGATGATCATCGCGCTGATGCCCGCCAGCAGCCAGAGCATCTGCCACGTGTTCTTTTGGATCGCCGCCCGGGAGAATCCCATCCTTACCACGCCGAGCGGGCTGCCTTCGATTATGAGCTCCGCCCGCACCTCAACCGCGTCCAGTTTCTCATGCGCCTTCGCCGCAAGCGCCTTCATGTCTTCGGTTTTTTCCCGGTCTAAAAATTCCTTTACCTCGGGAAGGGACCGGTTAAAGCTGACGGAAGCGCTGTTCAGGACCATATTCGACGCATCCTCCACATAGGTGTAGAGCAGGTCCGGGGATTTCACGGTTTCCGATACAAGACCATCAAGCGCGGAGAGGTCACGATACTGGAGAGCATCGGATCCGGCCTTGCTGAGGATCCGGCCCATTTCCCGGCCCCGCGTTTCGAGCGCCCGATACTGCCCGTCCATCAGCATTCGCGCGGCCAGAAGAGAGCCCAGCACCATGAGCGCCGCAATGACGCCGGTCAGCGCCACCATGAACTTGAGCGCCATACTGGCCTCTATGCGTCCCTTCAACACCCCCAGGAAACTCTCCTGCAAATACCGTTTGATCGCCGCCAGCATTTCCATTTCGCTCCGTTCTGGAATACCCGAACCGCGGATTACGCCGGGTCCTTCTCGTTCCCTATGCTCTCCATGACCTTCCTGATCCCGTCGTAATCACTGTCCAGGGCAGCAACGAACCCCGTGTAGCCCGAATCGATCGTGACAAGGAGCCCGGCCTGGCTTTTGTCTTTCCGGTCGAGTGCGATGAGAGCGTTTTTGATCGCCACGGCCGTCCGGTTATCCATCTTCTTTGAAGCGCAGATATTGAATTCAGGGATCTCGATCGAGGTCTTGAGCACGAGCAGGCCCTGGCTTTCGAAGGCCCGGGCCGTGGGTTCGCGGAGGCCGCCTGCGTCGTATTCTCCGGCGATCACCGCCTTTGCGACATCATCGTGGTGACCGAGAAACCCGTATTCCTTGAGATCGTCAAGACCGATCCCCGCCTCGGCAAGCATGGCGCGGGGAATCAGATAGCTCGACGTGGACAACCGGTCCCCGAAGGCAAACCGTTTGCCCCGCACGTCCTCAAGTCGCATGATCCCCCGGCCCTTCATCGCGACAACCGTTGCATAGGTATAGGGCACACTGTTGCGCACTGCCTTGACCAGGAGCTCGGCGCCGAACTTCTTTCGCGCCTCGATATAGGTCGTGGGAGTGAGAAATGCGAGGTCCGTGGCGCCGTCTTCCAGGTCCTTGAGCGTCTGGGTGAAGTCCACGGCCACGGACAGCTCCACCCGTCTGCCGATCACCCTGGTCAGATACTCCGCCAGGGGCGTGAACCGGCGGTACATCTCCCCCGGGGCATCGAGAGGGATCACACCCATTTTCAGGGTGCCGTCCGAGCTGTCGCGGTGGCCCCGCCTCACCGTCATGGTAATGATCTCCTGGTTCAGCAGTGCCGCCTGTTCTCCAAGGGTCTTGAGCGCGGTTGCCATACCGTCAACGCGTTTTATGTTCTGGCGGGGGAGGTCCTGGATCCTCTCCATGGACTCCGCGATCTGACTGATGGCCTGACGCTCTTCACGGGCGCCTGCCGCGATCGTCGTGGCGCGCATGGTCACGTTTTCCGCTGCCGCCGCGATCTGTTTTCCGCCCTTGCCCTGCTCGACCATGGCGGTCCTGACCCGGCGCGCGATAGCTCGCATTTCCTCGGCTGCCGCCAGGATCATCTCCGTGCCCTTGGTCTGCGCGTGGGTCGCCCCGGCAATCTGCTCCATCATCTGCTTGACGTTCGTAATGGCTTCGCTCACCTGACGGATGCCCCGTGACTGTTCGGCCATGGCCCGTTCGATCATCGTGGCCATCTCCGCCGAGCGGTTTGAACTCGCCAGAATCTTGTCGAGCGCCGCTCCGGCCTCCTTCGAACGCCGCACGCCCTCTTCCACGGCGGTGAGGCTGCCCGACATGGCGGTCACTGCCTCTTTGGCCTCCCGCTGCACCGACGCAATAAGCTTCCCGATGTCCTGCGCCGATCCGGCGGTACGGTCGGCCAGCGCCTTGATCTCCTCAGCCACCACGGCAAACCCCTTGCCATGCTCCCCTGCCTGGGCCGCCAGAATGGACGCATTCAATGCCAGCAGGTTCGTGCGCTCCGTCACCTCGACGATAACCCCGAGGATCTTGCCGATCTCCTCCGAGCGTTTCCCGAGTCGCATGACCGTGTCGGAATATTTTTCGACCGTGTCCTTGATCGTATCAATGGCGCTCATGGTTTCGCGGATAGACGTCACCCCGATGTCCTGCGCCTCCCGGGAGACCTGCTGCGACAATCCGGTCGATTCCTTGGCGGCCCGCTCGACCTCCCGTACCGTGGCCTCGATCTGGATGGCCGAAGCCGAGGTCTCCTCGGCCGCCGAGGACAGGCTTTCGATGTGGCCGGCCACCTCGCGGATCGAAGCGATCATCTCGGTGACCGAGGTCGTCACGTCCTCCACCGACGAGGTGAGCTCGGCAGTGTGGCGGGCCACTTCCTGGTTCGAGGCATTCATCTCCAGAATGGCGGATGACGTTTCCTCAGCGGAGGCTGACAGGCTTTCTGCGCTTTCGGCAATGGACTGGATAGATGAGGACATCTCCGCTACCGACGAGGAAACACTCAGGACAGCGCCTGCCTCGGCTTCGGAATTTCTTTTGACCTCCCGCGTATCCGACGCGATCGTCGGGCTCAGCTCGTTGATCCGCGTGGAAATGACGCTCATCTCAACGATGAACTGCTCAAGACGTGCGATCAGATAATTGACCCCCTTCGCCAGGTCGCCGATCTCGTCTTGCCCCCGCACCTCCACCCGCCGGGTGAAGTCCCTGTTATCGATCACTTCTTTCAGCGCGATGCCGAGCTCCTTGACCGGCAGGGTGATGGTCCGTGACACGGAAAGGTACAGAATCCCCGCCAGGATGAGAAAGATGAAAAGATGTTCGAGGACCGCGCCCAGGTTATACGCGTTGAGTCTGCTTTCCAGGTCAGACGGATACACGGCAATGCGAACCTCGCCGAGCTTCATAGTGTCCGAAAAAACGGGCCGGGATCCCACAGCGATGCGGTCATCCGCCAGGACCGGCTTGGCGATTCGGATGAGTTGTTTCCCTTCCCGGTCGACAATGGTCATTTCCTGGGCATCGGGCGTGCGCATGAAATGCTCGGCCATGAAGCGAAGCCCGCTGAAGTCCGACGTGGTAAGATAGGGCGCGGCAAGCTCCGCCATGAGTTTGACGGATTGCTCACCCTGAATGCGGGTGTTCGCGAGAATGTCCCGCTTCTCCATGAAATACCGGTACGTGCCGATCAGCCCCAAGGTCACGAACAGACCGGTGAAGATCAGGAATATGAGCCTCTGTCTTATGCCACTACCCACAGTGCCTCCCTGGAACGTCAGGGTTCGGGGTTCAGGGGAAAGGGAAAACCGTCCCTCTCTATATTCCGAGCCTCTTTCTGAACCCTGTCCCCTGTACCCTATCCTTTATTCCCTGCCTTAAAACTTGAAACCTTCCAGCTCCGCCTGAAGCGCTTCCGCTTTATGCTTCAGCGTTTGCACGGCCATGTCCATCTCTACTGACACGTCAACGGTGTCCTGGGTGATCTTCTGAATGCGGCTGATGGCCTCGCTGATCTGCTGGGCGCCCAGTCCCTGCTCCGACGTGGAGCTGGCGACCTGCGACGCCTGGGCGGTCACGGATTCAATCGCGTTCGCGATCAACCGGCTCCCCGTGGTCTGTTCCTGCGTCGCGGTCCTCACTTGCCGCGTTATATCGCGCATCTGTTCCGCCGCCTGTACGATCCGTTCGCTTCCCTTGCGCTGTTCCTGCAAAGCGCCCGCGATCTGCTCAAGCTGGGCCGCGATGCTGACCGAAGTTTCAGTGATCTGCGCCACGCCCCTGGCCTGCTCCGCCGTGGTTTTCTCGATGGCCCGGGCCATGTCCGCGGACTGTCGCGAGCTGCTCGCAACCTGTTCAAGCACGTCACTGGTCACATTCACCAGAGCGACGCCGTTCTCAACCGCTTTAAGGCCTTTGCCCATGGCCTGTACGCTCTCGGCGGTCTCTTCCTGCACCGACGCGATAAGGCCGGCGATCTCCTGGGTGGAGGTGGCGGTCCGCTCCGCGAGGTCCTTGATCTCCTCGGCCACGACGGCGAAGCCTTTGCCGTGCTCGCCGGCCTGGGCCGCGAGAATGGCGGCATTCAGGGCCAGCAGGCTCGTCTGTTCCGTCACTTCATCGATGACCTTCAAGATCTGCCCGATCTCATGCGACCGCTTCCCGAGGCGGTTCACCACAAGCGCGGTGGCCTCGACGGTCGCCTTGATGTCCGCCATTCCCGTGATCGCCTCCCTGGCGGCGGTCATCCCCCGCTCCGAGGCGTCAAGGGCGACCTTTTCCGCCAGCCGCGCCGACTCAACCGCGCGCTGCCCGACTTCCTTCACCGTAGAGCTCATCTCGGTGATGGACGATGAGGTTTGCTCAGCCGATGCGGAAAGCGCATCGGTATTCTCCGATACCTGTTTGATCGAGGCGATCATCTCCACGATCGACGAGGCCGTATCTTCAACAGCCGCCGCGAGGGCGCCCGAATTCCGGGACACCTCTTCGATCGACGACGCCATCTCCGATGCAGAGGACGATGCGTTTGTGGCGGCCTTGGACATTTCTCCGGCGTTCTCGGCAACGCCCTTGTTCGACGCGACCAGTTCATTCACGATCATCGCGGTCTGCTCCGCGGCCTCCTGCTGGACCCTTGCGCCCTCGCTCATCTTGACCGTGGCGCCGCTCATGAGTTTCATGGCATCGGCCAGCCCCGCGCCCGTCGATCTGATCTTACCGAGCATCTCACGGAGGTTTGACGACATCGTATTAATAGCTCCGCCGAGTTGGGCGATCTCGGTCTCTCCCTTGACCGTAAGCTCCCGCGACAAATCCCCCGCTGCCATCAGGCTTGCGGTCTGCGACATCTCGGTGATGGGCCTCGTGATGCCCCGGTCCATGAAGAGAGAAACCAGGACGACGGCGGCCAGGTAACTGATGAGCCCTGCCACAAGGGACCAGAGAAGCAGGCTCCGGACCTGCCTGTTCACGGCCTTCTCGGCGAGCGCGATCCGGAAGACACCGGTCTTTTTTCCGTCGGGAGTTGCGAGGGGGATGACCTTTTCATAATGACCCCCGGTTTTGTCGGAATAGTACTGTACCTTCGGCTCGTTCGCGGCAAGAGCATTCCTTCCCGGCTCATCGTCCGGAACGGTGTTCTCAAGGGCCCGGTCGGCGGCGTAAAGCACCTTGCCCCCGGCGTCCATGATCATCACGCCCGCGAGATCATCGTCCGCTTCCATCATGGCCCGCAGCTTGTCCCCCATCCCGTCGAGCGCGGAGAGCGGGATACCGAACCCGACCGCTTTGGAGATGTCCTTCCGGGTCCCCTCGGCGAGCGCGGTGGTCCGCGCAATGAGCGCCTCCTGGTATTTGCTCGTGGCCACGGAAATATTGACGAGCGTATTTACGGCGATGACCAGAAAAAGGACACCGGCGGTGACCAGCATGGCCCGCGTTTTGAGTTTCATGGATAATAATCGTAGTTTCATTTGATCACCTTCGTTGCATCCGTAATAAGGTCATAAGGAACCTTGATGCCGAGCACTCCCGCCTCCTTGAGGTTCAGCACCAGTTCCACCAGTTTCGGTAACTCCGCAGGCATGCCCGCGGGGTTCTCCCCCCTCAGCATCCGCGCGGCAAGCCGCGCCGCCACCTCACCCTGCTCCATCGCACTCGGCGTAAGGCTTAAGATCACCCCGTGGTCCGCCGCGCCGCCGGTCTGGCTGATCGTGGGGATCTTCGCGCCATGAGCGGCTTTTACAACCGTGTCGAGCGATTCGTTCACCGCCGAGCTTACAGAAATAAACACCACGTCCGCTTTGCCCGTGAACACCAGCTTCCTGACATCTTCCGCCCTTTTGACCGGCATTCTGACCGTCTGAAACCCGTACTGACTCTCGAACTGTGTCAGTTCCTCCGCCTGCCGCACGGAATCGGGCTCCTGCTCATTGTAAACGATGGCGAGTTTGGTAAAGTGCATGAGTCTCTTTAAATACTTCAGCAGGCTCGTCATCGGCACCTTGGAGCTGATACCGACGCTGTTTTTGGCCGAGACCCCTGTTGCCGAAGGATCATAGACGCCGGCGTACACGATCGGGATGGTTTTGGTCTCCCTGATCGAGGCCAATGCGGCGGGCGCTCCGTAGGTCACCAGCACATTCACCTCGGCGACCACCAGCTTGCGCGCCGCATTCGTCCAGGACAGCGGGTCGGGAGAAGGCATCTGAAGAAGGGTATCGACCTTCCGGTGATCGAACCCCTCCTTTACCAGTGCCCCCACAAAGGCACGGTGCACCTCCTGATAGTACCCGATGTTCCCCGACATGATCACGCCCACGGTCTTATCGGCAGCCAGGACCGGGGACGCGCAGAGGAACAGCAGCGCGGCAAGCAACTTCACACTTCGTCGTCTCATAATCCCCCCGCTACCATTTAGCGGCCACGGTGGCCATGACAATACTCACCCTGCCGTCCTGAGAATTATTTATTTTGTCGTCATAGTATTGCTGCTGATACCGAAGCTCGCTGCTGATGGTTTTGCTATGCTGCATCTCCAGGCCTGCCGTATAGGTGTCTTCCACAACCCTCAGGTCGGAGAACGCATCGATGCCTGTTGTGTCAAGCACCGAACCGCTGGTCCGGAACATGCCGTGCGAGTAATTCTTGCTCGCCCCGGCGATCAGCGTTATGCTGTCGCCCAAGGCCTGGGTCGCCGAAAGAGAATATACCTGCGCCCTGTCCGCATAGGGAACACTGTCCTCCAGAAGGAGTGAGCCCGCCGCATCACGATAGGTAAGGTTTTCCTTTGTCTTGTTCTGATAGAACAGTGTGCTGGCGGTGACCGAGGAACGCTTTCCGACCAGGACAGTAACGCTGCCAAGCCCCTGGTCGCGGTCGGTTTTTCTGGAGCCGCCGGCAAGAGGGGCCGACAGATCATCGCGCTTCTCCCGCACTCCTCCATAGCTCGCCAGGACAATGACCCGCCGTACAGGCGTCCAGGACAGGGTAGCCTTGGCATTGCTGGACTGGTCGGGATCGTTCGCGTATGCCGGATTCTCCACGTTCATTAAGCTGTAGTCGGCCCGCAGGGAAAGACTGTTCAGCATCCGGTAGGTAAGGCCTAACTTGCCTGTGATCTTCGTGGTGCGATCAGCAACCGTCCAGGAATCGGACGCGGGGCCGGACATCGTATCACGCAAGGTCGTATCCAAAACATACTCGCCCTTGACGGTCAAACGCGGCGTCACCCGGTACCGGACAATGCCGGCCACCAGGTCCCGCTTCGAGGACAGGGAGTCGCGGACAGCGTACGTGGATGGGGTGGCGCCGGAGAGGAGTGTCGTGACCGTGTCCGGATTGTCGGAGGTGAGGTCGTAGTGCCGGTACTTGAGAACGAGCGCCAGGCCCGCCACAGGCGTGAGAATCAAATCACCGGCCGTATTCCGGTAATTCACCTTCGCATCGCTGTTCTCGTTTTTTTTGCTTCCATCCGAAAAGGTCCCCGAAGCGACAACTCTGCCTGTCAAAGCGGTGTGAAGCTTCACCGTATCAGAGGAGGACGTCAGGTCGGGCACCTGGTTATGGGGCACGGTCATCAAAGAAGGATAGGAATCATACAGGACTTTGTCCTCCTGTGCGGTAAATTTCTTTTCTCCGTGATTGTAATCGACCTCAATGGGTCCGAGGTGACTGTTGACTCCGGCATGGACCTCGGTTGCGCTCCAGTCTATGTTCCGGGTCTGGGACACCCGGTCCAAACCTCCGGTATATCCGCGCATGAACATTTGCTGCATGGTCCCGTTGCGGTCGACTCTCGTTGCATCGGCATACACATGGAAGGGAAAATCAGGCATCTTGAACCGGATAAATCCCTTGCGCATCGCATTCTCGATCCCGTACTGATCATTCGGGTTCAGATCGATGAAACTCGGCGAGGTCGCGGCCGGACTATCGGTCCCAAAGGAGTAGTGATCGAGGTTATGATACAAACCCCGGACAAGGAAATCGAGCAGCACAACGTCGCGATAGGCATAATTCATGTCGCCGAAATAGTCCTTCTGGTTCAGTGCGTGTCCCTCGAGCGAGAAACGGCTCGGGAGGGGGGTCATTTCGACGTGCAGGTCGCCGCCGCCGGAAGACTTGAGGTAATCATACTCTCCCGCCCGGGGGCTGCGTTCCAGGGACACACCGGTGTAGACCGGCCCGATCATGCCTTCATTTATTTCTTCACCGGTCCCGGGCGCCTCCTGCGCCGCTGCTACTGAGGCCCAGAGCGCAAAAATCAGCGGAAGAATCGGGTTCTTTTTCATGTTCACGCCTCCTTATTGTATGAACCTGCCCTTGCCGCTCGGCGAAGGCAGGTCCGTACCGTGAATCTGGGAATGACAGTCGGAGCAGCGCGTATAGTACGCCTGCTTGGTCTCCGCGCTCGTTGTGCTGCCAAGCCGGTGCGTCGGGTGGCATTGCAGGCAGAGGTAAGGCTCCCTCAGAATAAGCAGATTATTGTTGACCGACCCGTGCGGCGTGTGGCAGGCCCGGCAGTCCTCCGTGATGTCCGCGTGTTCGTACAGGAAGGGCCCGGCTTTTTCCGCGTGACACTGGGTGCAGGTTTCCTTAACCGTGTCGCGCCTCAGGTTCTTCTCGGTGCTGCCGCCGTGCGGATCGTGGCAGTCGTTGCAGAACACCTTCTTTTCCGGCACCGGGTGGTGGTTCGGCAGCGAGAACTCGGCCTGCACATCAGGATGGCACTTATCGCACATGTCCGCCATGTCGCGGGGCCGCACCTTCAGGTTGTGGCTTCCATGGATCGCGTGGCAATCGGAACAGGAAACATCGGCAATACTGTGGGCGCTCGCGTTCCAGTTATGCAGGTTGAAGGTCGCGTTGGCCGAATGGCATTTGAGGCAGATGAGCGACCGTGCCTGGGCCGGCAGATTTTTGATGTCGATAAAGGTCTTATAGTCGCAGGACGTTTTTCTGCCCGCCTTCACGGCGGCCTGCATTTTTTCCGGGGTCAGGTTCTCGACGGCAAGACTTCCGGCGCCGTGGCAGCTCTCGCAGTTCACCAGCGGCAGCCCCGCTTCGCGGGAGAGCTGTGCGCCCATGGTTGAGAGATCGAAGTCGCGGCGAAGCTTATCATGAACATGGCACGCTTTGAGACAGGCATCCGTGCCGATGTAGTCCGCATCCAGGCGGCCGGCGATCATTTTTTCGTATTCCTTGATCGGCAAGATCGGCCGCGATTCCTTGAGCGTCGCGCAGCCGGCGGCAAAGATCGCGCCGAGAATCCCGATTGCCAGCCACTTTCTCCATTTCAAAAATCGTTCCATATTGATAAAACCTCCTTATCGAGAACGCGGGTTACGGCCGCTCGGCTGAAATGCCGATCACGCCGTTCGGCAGGATATAGCCCATTGCCCCGTCGCACCAGGCTGGCTGCTCCGGGCCGGGTGCGCAGATGACATCGAGCGTCGGGCCGGCGGAATAGTTCAGCTGGTTATCGTCGAGCCAGTCGATCGAATCATACATCAATCTCTTCGCGTAGTAACGGTTGTGGACATAGCCTGCGGGCTCGTTGCTCGAGGCCGAGAGGGTATTCAGGTTGAAGGCGGCTCCCATGTTGTTCTTGCCCGTCGTGTTGCCGGTCGCATCCGTATCGTCCGCCGCGGCAGGCACAAAACCGCTTCCCGCCTTGGTAAGCCAATCTACAATGCGGTCGGCCGTCGCGCCGGTGATGATCGTGTAGCTGGACGATGCCGTTGCGCCTATGTACTTGCTTACGCTCGTGGTGGTGAGGCTGCTGCCCAGTGTCAAGGTGGAGGTATCGAGCACAAGTAGTGTGTCGCTGACGATTTTTTTGATCTTGTAATAATTGCCGTCGAGGTCGTTGCGGAAATAGTCGGTTGTCGACACCGTGGCGCCGGAGGACGTTGCCGTTGCAGTCTGCCAGCTGGTTAGTATTCCCGTAACGGTGGCGGAACCATTGGTAACAAGGGCTGTTCCTTTTTTGTCCCGAAGCTTATAGTAGGACGTGCCGCGCTTGTAGTAGCCGCGGCGCTCGAGCAGGTTTTGCAGAGCGAGCTGCGCATCGGCGTAGAGCATTTTCTGGTCGTTGACCATGCCCAGGAACGCGGAATCATTCGGACCGTGGCATTTATAACAGACCTCGCTCGCTACGCTGTGGAGCGTCGTCTCGGACTCGTCCCTGCTTGCCGGCAGAAACAGGTGATTGCCCACCCCGTTCGGCCGCGACATGTGGCACCCGATACAGGGGCCGTTCGTTCCCGTATTCGGCGCATCGGCTGTGCCGATCTTGTCATGCACATACGAGGGAGGATTGGCGTAATTTCTGCCGCTGTAGTTGTATCCCGCTGCCCTGAACATGAACGCGCCGGCCTGGAAATTGTGATTGCCTATCAGCGACTGGCTGGAGAACGTCACGGCGGTCACCACGCCGCTGTTCAGGTTCCGGATCGTGGCCCCGCTCTGCCGGCCCGTGTGACAGGGCATGCAGACGTTCGATCCTCCCAGGTCGGGATAGGTATGAGAAACAACGGAATAATTCACCGGGCTGGCGGTGTAAAAGGAGTAGCTGTAGTTTGCCGTATATGCCCCGGGATTCCGCAAGGCGCCCTTATTATTCGTATGGCAGCCTTTGCACTCAAGCATCTCGGGTTTCCAGCTTGCTGTCGAGGCGATTGGGGAGGTGCTGAGCGTGCCGTACAGGATGCCATTGGCCGTTGTCGTATCGCCGGACCTCAGCGCATCCGCGTATGCGGCAAAACCGGTCGTGGTATGACACCGCTGGCACGTGGGATTTACAGACCAGTTTCTCCCCCACGCGCCGTTTCCGGTCGTGCTGGCGTGGGCAGATTTGGCCCACTCCTTGTTGATATCGGCATTGTTGTGCGGATTGTGACAGTCGGAACAAACCGTCTCGCTCGAAAAATCCATGGCGTATCCCGCGATAGGGTAGCTGGCGCTGTTATACGCAACCGGCACAACGGCAAAATGCGTGCCGGTGATGGCGTACTGGGAGCCCGTCGGCGTAACACTGCTTGCAGGATCGTGGGCAGATGCTACCGTGCCCGTTCCCGATGAATTTAACAATTGATGACAGGACGTGCACGTGTTGAACTGGGCCGAGACCGGAGTTGAACCGGCCATGCCGGCAGGAAGGCTTGCAAAACCGATGGGCCCTGCGCCGCCTGCGTCGGCATGGAGGCTTCCGCCGCCGTGACAAGCTTCGCACCCGACCACCGGCCGGGCAGTGTTGCCGGTATACCCCGCCGTAAGTCTGGCGCTGTCGCCGTTCGGGTCGTGGCAATTCACGGTACATCCGGTGATCTGGGCAAGAGTGGGACTGCCGGGGCTGTTCAGGTCGCCGCCGGGGCCCAGGTTGGCGTGTCCGCTGTTCAGCCATTCCGTTGCAGCCACGGTATGGCATGTCGCGCACGTGCCGATGCCGGCGACGTCGGCCGCCAGGCCCGAATCCGTAGCGGGCAAGGTCGACTTTTTCTTGGCGTCGCCGCATGCGGCAAGCAGTGCGACCGCAGCCCATGCTGCCAGCACGAACAGTGCAATGCGGAGTCTCTTGTGGCCGATCATAGAGTGTACCTCCTCTTGTTCAATTGCGGATTTCGCATTGCGGAACTGGGATCAAGAATGGTCCGCCCTCGTTCCCCATCCGGGCATTCGCCCGTGATACTACACACCCACCGCCTTTTTCAGGTCCAGCAGGATGTACAATTTGTCGTCTTTCCTTGCAATGCCGCGCAGGAATTCCTCCCTCTGCTCAATATTTTCCGGCGCCGGCTTGATCTCGTCGGGAAAGATCCTGAACACACCCGTCACCCGGTCCACCAAAAGCCCCACCTCTTCGTCGTTTACGCTGACAATGACGATCCTCGACTTTGCGTCGTTGACGCCGGGCGCAAGACCGAACCGCCTGCAAAGGTCGAGGATGGGCAGCATCGTTCCCCGGTGTGACATGATGCCGGGAACATAGTCGGGAGTGTTCGGCACGCTTGTCAGCTGAACAACCTTCAACACCTCCCGCACATCAGCCACCGGCAGGGCATACTGCTCGCCGCCGAGGCGGAACGAGAGCAGCTCGATTTCCTGCTGCATCGTTTCTGCCCGCTCGTCCGCGGAAGCAGCCGGGGCTGCCGCGGTCGTACCAAGGACTTCTTCAGCCGGGAGAACAACCTCCTTGGCCGGAGACGCCTCGACGGGCCCCGTCGGAGCAGTGCGCGGCAGAACGGGAGCGGGCAACGCTTCTTCTTCCGATGGCACCGGCAGCGGCGCCTCAGCTGCTTTTTCGGGCTGCTGCTCGCTCCGGGCCTTTGCCCGTTCCATTGCTTTCTTTCGCGCTGCAAGAATGTCCATGATTAGGCGTCCCCCACGACGTTCTCAATGATCTCCGGCCCGATGAGCTCAGCCGACCTGCCGAAACCTTCGACGAGTGCGTTTCCCGCAATGGTGTTGATGCGGCGGGGGATTCCCTCGGAGTGCTCGAACAGGAGCGCGAGGGCCTGGCCGGTGAAAAGCGGCGACTCCCTGCCCGCGACCATAAGCCGGTGCCGCACATATGCCGAAACCTCTTCGGCGTCGAGCGGCCCCAGGTGGTACTGCATCCCGATGCGCTGACGGAGCGCCCGGTACGGCTTTTTATTGAGCCTCTCCCGGAGTTCTGTCTGGCCGATCAGCACGATGGAAAGAAGATTGCGATCGTCGAGCTGAAAGTTCGTCAGAAGCCTGAGTTCCTCAAAGGTCGCCTTGCCCGGGATGAGCTGCGCCTCGTCAATGATGATCACCGGCCGTCTGCCCGCCTCGTACAGCTCATACAGCCTCGCGTTGATCCCCTCAAGGATGCCGTGGCGGAACCGGCCCACATCGTCCATGCCGAGGCGCAGTGCCACGGTTTGCAAGAGCTGCGACGGTGAAAGCCGCGGGTTGATAATGAGCAACGGGTGATAGCTCTCGTCCAGCGAATCGATGAAGGCGCGGGAGAGCGTGGTCTTGCCTGATCCGATATCGCCGGTAAGCAGCACGATGTCCTGCTCCTCCACGGCGTGTAAAAGCCTCGCAAGCGCCTCCGCGTGCTTTGGGCTGTGGTACAGGAACCGCGGGTCCGGCGTTTTGCTGAACGGCTTTTCTTTCAGGCCAAAATATTCGGTATACATATGATTCAGATATCAGGCTGAGTCAAAACCTGCCGTCTGTCCTCTGTTTTCTCCTGACTACTGCTTATTGACAACTGTTCTTTTCAGCGCTCCGCTGATGAGCGATTCAATGTCGAGGACAAGCACGACGCCCCGCCGGTCGCCCAGTTCCGTGGCCCCGGCGATGCCCGGCGTCTCGGAGAACCGCTTCCCGAGCGACTTGATAACGATCTCCTGCTGGTCCCTGATACGGTCGATGACAATACCGAGTCTCCGTTCGGCGATTCCGACAAGAATAACGTAGAAAGCACCGCTCTCGCTGTCCGCGGGGAGGTTGAATGCGCGGCTCAGCCGGAGGAGCGGGATCGTGTCCTCGCGCACAGCCATGACCTCGCGCCCTTCGATGGTCTCCACCTGGCCGGCGGTTGCCTGCAGGATCTCGAGTACCGCGCTGAGCGGAATGGCGAAAATCTGTCCGCCCGATTCGATGATGAGCGCCTTAATGATGGCGAGCGTTATGGGAAACGTCAGGGCAAAGGAGCTTCCCACTCCCTGCTCGGTATGGATGTCGATCATACCGGAGAGCTTGGAGACGTTCCGCTTCACGACATCCATGCCCACTCCGCGGCCCGACATCTCGGTCACCGCCGAACGGGTGGTGAAGCCGGGAAGGAAAATGAGATCGAGGATTTCCTTGCGATCGCGCTCGGGGTCGAGACTATGGTCGGGCGGGAGAACACCCTTGCTCACGGCGGTGGTCAAAAGCCGCATGGGGTCCATCCCCGCCCCGTCATCCTCGATCGTGACGACCACCTGTTTGCCCCGGGGAAATGCGGTCAGGGTCACGCTCCCCTGTTCCGGCTTCCCCAGCCGTCTTCGGACGTCGGGAGCTTCGATGCCGTGATCGATGGCATTCCTGATGAGATGCATGAGCGGGTCGGCAAGGTCTTCGATCATGAGCTTGTCGAGCTCCGTCTCCTCGCCCTGAAGCCGCAGATCGATTTCTTTCCCCTCGTCCCGCGCATATTTTCTGACCACCTGCGCCAGGCGTGTGAAAATCTGCCCGATGGGGACCATTCTGACATCAAGGATGCCCTCCTGGAGTTCGTTCAGCTTCCGCTCAAAACTGCGCTGCGCCTTGTGCAGGTCCGCGGACACGCCGGCGAAGCCCTGCATGTCGCGGAGTTCCTTCGTGATCCGGCCGATGACGTTCTTGATGAGATGCATCTCTCCCACGACGTTCATAAGGCTGTCGAGCTTGTAGATGTCCACGCGTACGGTGTTGCTCACGGACTTGAGCCCTGTTGCCATGTCCGCCTTCGGCTCCTCGGACTTGGGCCCCGTTGCAGCGTCCGCCTTCGACTCCTCGGTTTTACTCTCGTCGGCGTAGACGATCCTCTCGACAGCCACATTCGGCTGGGAAATCGCCGACACGAACGAGCCCTCGTCCTTGGTCGTCCCGACAACAATGCTGAAACCTATTCCGCTCCCCCCGCCGGCGGTCGGCAGGGTACAAATGATCTCGCCGTGTTTCTTGAGCGTTTCATTGAGTTCCTTGATCGCCGTCTCAAAATCCGCAAACTCGAACTGCGCCTTGAGCATGAACAGGTTTTTTCGTTCTTTGATGCATTCCTTGAGCCGGTGCTCTTCGTACTCGGTGAGGACCTGCAGAATGCCGCGATCGATGCCGATCTGCTCGTTGATCGGCCGCACGGACGCGGCCGAAGGTTTTGCGCGCATTATTGTGTCGATGTTATCAATGGCCGCCGCAACGTCCTCGAAGGGCGTGCCCGTTGCAGCCTGCTGCACCAGCCTGCCCAGGAGCGCAACGGTCTCGAGCAGAACGTCAAAGGCCCCCCTGCTCAAGGCCACCTTGCCGAGCCGGAGTTCATCAAGGAGAAATTCCAGCTTGTGCGAAAGCTCCGAGGGCTCCTTGAGCCCGAACATGCCCGCGAGCCCTTTGAAGGAATGGATCGCGCGGAACAGGGCATTCACCTGATCAGGGTCAATGCGGCCGGCAGCTTGTCCGGCTTCGAGGGACAGCAGCGTCCGGCTGGCCGACTCCAGGATGTCCTCCGCTTCCGCGAGAAAGTCTTTTATGGAACGGTCTGATTGCACGTCGCTTCGCTCCCCTTCAAATTGCGGATTGCGGATTGGTTTTACGGTTTTTTACTCCGCACTCCACACCCCGCACTCCGCACTGTTTCACTTTCCTTCCAGCGCCTTCATGACCATCACCATCAGTTCTTCTTTCTTGAACGGCTTCACCACGTAGCCTGCGGCGCCCAGGGCGATCCCGCGTTTTTTGTCCTCTTCGCTCTTTTCCGTGCTCACAATGATAAGAGGAATGTCGCGATAAGCCGGGTTGGACTTCACGTAGCCGATAAGCTCGAGGCCGTTGATGTCGGGCATGTTGATGTCCGTAATGATGAGATCGAAGCGCCGCGTGGGAAGCGTCTTAAGCGCCTCGAAGCCGTTGCCGGCCTCCACCGCGAAAAGCCCTCCCGCTTCCTCGAGCGAAACCCGGATCATCGAACGAATGGCTTTGGAATCCTCTACCACAAGGACATTTTTCATGGTTGCTCCTTTTGAAGATCGGCGAGTCTCTTTTCGAGCAGCGCTTTTTCCAGGGCCATGCCGGCCTGGCTCATGAAAATCTCGAGCGTATCCATGTTCTTGATAGGCTTCCGCTCCGGCAGGTTGTCTCCATACACGACCAGCGCGACCTTGTCGCCCACGACCAGGGGAATGGCCAGTACCATATCGGGCATCGCGCCGCCGAGTTCGTTCATGAGGTAGGTATGTCTCGGGTTCGACTCAAGGGGACCGAGATAGCTGCGCCGGCTTTCTATCACGCTTAAGAACAGGGAAGGCTGGTTCATCGGGATTTTGATATTGCGGACGACCTGGTCCGGGGATTTGTCCTTGAGTTCGATGCCGAACTGGCCGAGACCGCGCACTTCGTCCTTTTTGACCATGAACAGGATCGCGCGGTTCACGACCTCGCTGGCGTAGCGCAGGATCAGGAGCGTCACTTCGGCCGTGGCGGTCGGGAACCTGAGCTCATCGAACATGGACTTGAGCGCTGAAAGCTCTTTGCGCGGCTCCTCTTTTTCTATCCGGGTACGGAATTCCTCACGGGCGGGCTCGTAACTGGCGCGAGGAATCGGCGCCTTTGGCGCGGCGTGGGGTGCGGACGGCGGCGGACCCGACGACGGGGCGGGCCGGGAAGCTCCTGGCTTTTTTCCGTCCTTCCGCTTCTCGTCGAGGATCCGCGTGCCCTCCATCAGAAGGTATTCGGCGCTGATGCCGGACTTGAGAAGGAACTCCTGGGTATCGATCTCGATCGTGTCCTTGGGAGCGACCTCGCCGAGCTCGAAGTTGAAAAAACCCTCTTCCCACGCGAGCAGGTCGTAAATGATCTCCTCGATCTGTTTGCGAATAACGCTCTGGAGGGTCTGGGCGGGCACCGCTCCCATCTCCACGAGAATCATGCCGAGCGGCTTGTCGGTCTCCAGCTTCTGGAATTGCAGCGCCTCGGACAGCTTGGCTTCGTCAAGCATGCCCTGGGACACCAGAATATTGCCAAGGGAATCTCGAATGCCGTCGTTCGCGGCCTGAATCACCTGGCCGTCCTTGAAGACGACCATCCCCGTTCCCCCGCGGCTTCGTACGACGAGGGTGCCGGTTTTTTTGCTCAGACTGATGATCTGGAAGATGTCGGGTAACGCAAGGTCTTCCAGCCTGCCGACGAGACTCATGAATGCTCCCCAATACGCATAATCGCCGAAATTATATCAGGTTGGACAAAAAATGCAAGGTTAATTCACCAGTTACAGTGGATGGGGGCAGTGCGCGAAGGTGTCCCGCAGGCGCGTCGGCAAAGAGGGTAATGACACGAATTCTTGACCGAATATTGCGAACGAATGTGCCGCCGCGGACGCGGAAGGCTTTCCCGTGCGTCGCCGGTTCCCGGCGATATTTCCTGCTTACCGCTTGCCGGTCTACGTGCTCCGATAATTGTCGAACTGAAGTTCGATACCGAAGTCCTTCCCCTTCAGAAGCGCGATGGCTGTCTGGAGGTCGTCCCTGCTTTTGCCCGAGACGCGCACCTGGTCCGCCTGGATCGATGCCTGCACCTTGAGCTTGGCCTCCTTGATCGCCTTCACGATCTCCTTGGCCTTCTCCACGGGGATGCCCTGCTGCAGCGTCAGGCGCTGGCGCACCGTGCCCGAGAGGGCCGCTTCCACTTTGCCGTAGGAAAGGTTCCTGACCGGCACGCCGCGCTTCACGAGCTTGCCCTGCAGGATATCGATTACGCTTTTGAGCTTGTACTCGTCGTCGGACAGGACCACGAGGGCGTCCTTCTCCTGGGTGATGTTCGACTTGCTTCCCTTGAAATCGAACCGCTGACCGATCTCTTTCAGCGCCTGGGTCACCGCGTTCGTCACCTCGGCCATGTCGATCTTCGAAACCACATCAAACGAATTTTCCGCTGCCATTGTAACCTCCCTATGAAAGTCGAGAAGGTAGGAAGGTGGGAGGTTAAGAAGGTAAGAGGACCCAACTTCCTACCTTCCCAACTATCTTACCCTCCTACCCTCGCTGTTTATCGTTACTCGATAATCTCCGTTCCCTTGGGGGCCGTGAAAACAAACTGCCTGTCGTCGAGACCGGTGTTCTCCCTGATCTCGGTAAACGCCAGCGTGGTGACGTTCCCGGACCTGTCGAGGATCGTGAGCCCGTTGATCCGGCCTGCATCATCGACGCGAAGACTCAGCTTTTTCATGGCCGCCCCCGCTTTCTTCGGCAGCAATTCAAGCTCTTGGGGCGTTTTCGGATCGGGCGGTAGAACGTCGAAGTCGTCCCTGATATGGGCGGCGCCGAGCAGGAAAGCCACGGGGATGTTCATGTGTTCGAAATCCGTAAAGGTCTTCTTGATCGCCTGCTCGCTCTTCTTCGAATAGAACAGCGCCGCCTTGCCGTCAATGAGGACCAGCTGTCCGTTCGTGTACGCAAGCCGGAGTTTGGCCGGCTTCTTGATAAAAAGCGTGCCCTCGTACTTCTGCGTCTTGCCGATGGATTTGAGGACGTTCGTCTGGACGACCTTTGCCGTAAGGTCCGTGAGCATGCGGTAGTGGTTTTCAATGGAGGAGACGATGTCCTGAACAGGCTGTGCGTAGGCAAACGGTCCCGACGCAGGCGCTATAGCAATGATGAGGGTGACGGCGATGAGAAATCGTTCTCCCATAGATCGATTCGTTTTGGACATAAATACCCCCAGATTTATGATCATACCACAAATAAGAAATTTGTAAAAGGCAGTTATGAGTGAGGGGATGTTCGGGCATAAAATCAATCTGCTGACGGATGCGCGTTCCTTGATCAACGATTGCAGAACCTTAGACGGCAATCCCGGCGAGACGAATACTTGTGGCAGCGTTATTTACCCGATCAAGGGGAACTCCGCGCGACATGGCGACGGACGGAGGTAATGCGTCTCAGGAGAACCAGCACTTGGCGAAAATCCAGGGGATCATCAACAGCGCATTCGACAAAATCGTCGGTTAAAATACAGGCCCTAAGATGTTCCGGATTTTATGGAAATACACGGAGTCAAGACTCGCGACGAAAGAGCATATGGCCCCTAGTTCACGGTGATCGAAACAAAGTTGAAACCGATGATGCCCAGTAACGAGTTTGCGGCCGCATTGGGTATAGACGCCGTCTTCGCAATCCCCACAATGATAAGACGACCTCCCGTTGTCAGACTGTTTGCAGGAATGGAATTCCCGGAAGCAGCAATGTCTGCAACATAAAGTATGTTCGTTGGTGTTGCGGGCCAGACCAACAAACCGTTCGGATCGGATGCCGCCAGGACGCCGAGAACATAGGCTGCGTTCGCTGTCGGCGATCCGCCGGACCACGAGACCGCGTGGGCACTGTTGGCCGACCATGCGGCCCCTGATGCAGGTGCGGAGATCGAGGGATAAGTGTCAAACTGGGTGCCGGTTGCGGTATACGTTTTCCCCGCCACCGTAACAGCGAGATTCACGGTACCGCCAGGCGATACGAATACATCTCCTTCGTAAATCTGATGACCAACGGCAGTGTTATAGATTAGCGGCGCGCCGTTCATCGTTACCGTGGCCGTTGTGATGCTGTTTCCGCTGCTGGATCCGTCTCTTATCTCGACCATGGCGCTCTTGAAATTAGCCGGAGCCGACCCCGAGGGGAAACTGGCCAGGGTTGCGTTGATATATGGAGGCAATGCCGCAGGGGCAGAACTTCCGCCCCCTCCGCCGCATCCGTTCAGGGAAAGAACAGAAAAACTGATGAGAAATGCGAAACTAATCACTGGCAACTTTTGCATATGCACAACCTCCTTTTTTTACTGCTTCCTCGCCGAAACTTTATTAAAGCTGCCACCTCGGGGAATCGCCGGCTAAATTAACCGGAATATGCTGTTGAAACAAACCTATTTGATCATTTTTTGAATCCCGACATAGTACAGATCAAATCCACCCATGCCGCCGGGGCGGTTTGAAGAAAAAATCATCAGATCATTTGAATAATCCGGCGCATAGACAGCGGCGGGGCGATATTCATCATAAGCCGTGTTGATGGACGGACCGAAATTTATTGGTACCGACCACCCGTCCGTTCCGTATATTGAATAATACAGATCATACCCGCCGTATCCTCCGGGCCTGTCCGACGTAAAAACGAGAAGTTTTCCATTTATGTAAGGACACTTGTCATTATGTGCGGTACTCAACGCATCGACTTTCGTGATGACCGCGTTCCCGGAACCCTCCAACCACGTCGGGACATCCACGTCTGAAGGGACCTCGGCGCGGTAAATATCGAAGTTTCCACCCCTGTTGGAGGTAAAATAAATAGCGCTGTCCGGACCGAACGTGGGATATGCATCATCGTTCATCGAGTTGAGAGCGCTCGATGCTTTGACGCTTCCACTACCTACGATATGATAAATATCGAGGTTCCCGCTCACATCGCTTGCATAGAAGTAGAGCGTTCTGTGGTCAGGCAGATACACGATAGCGGGACCGTATTCATTTGAAGAAGTATTGGTCCCCGGCCAAACCATACTTCCGGGCGCGGATGACGCCTCCATGCTGAATTTGCCCGTATTCTGATTAAACACTACATCTACCCTCATACTTTCAATATCAAATGTGCCTCCCTGGGTGGACCTGTTTGATGAAAAATGGAATGGGAACTCCAATTGGAGCAACGGTGTCGGCCCGGAGTTGAAATCGTCGAAGGGACTATTCGCACTTATGAAAGAAGTAACTGTTTCGGGGAATGATCCGATCGGATAGTTGATCTTGTTAACGTCGCTATTTTGGCACGCAGATAGCAGAAAAATAACCAATAGTGCCGAGAGCAGATGCCGGTAGCAGGATTGGGAATAAATGCTAATTTTCATCGTCGTCTCCTAATCGTCACTATGGGCAGTAGGCGCCAGCGTACGATATTGCATTGGTAGTGGTGTTTGTTTCACTTGTGGCATATGCGTACAATGTTTTATACGTCCAGTAATCCAGGCCCGGCTCATAACATGCAAAAGGACCTGGATAATTCCGGGTTTTCTCTCCTGGCGATATGTAGCTCAGCAAAAGACCTAAAGCTCCGGAGATATCACCAATATCAGGGTTCAATACAGCGGTGCATGAAGTGATTGAAGGATTGGCCAGTCCGCCGAATTCCGGAAACCAGTAGTGGCCGAATTCGTCGTTCCAGACGAGCGTAGCGAAGCAATCTCGCAGTTCGTTTCTGATTGATAAATTGAGATTGCCGCGTCGCTCCGCTCCTCGCAATGACAGCCCTGGGGCTTTTTTACGAGAACATCAGTCTTGACTCGTTTTTTAAGACTAAATCTGCGCAATCCGTGTAATCTGCGGATAAGGTTTTGACCTGAATAGTTACGATTGTTTTACCTGTGCTGGTGATTTGCTGCCCGTACTATGGGTTATTGTACTCCCTCACCACCGCCGCCGGGATGGCGCTGAGAGGAAGCACGCGGTCCACGGCATTCAACTCGATCGCTTTCTTCGGCATGCCGAAGACCACGCATGAGTCCTCGTCCTGGGCGATCGTATACGCTCCCGCCTCCTTCATCTCAAGCATGCCCTTGGCCCCGTCGTCACCCATGCCGGTCATGATCACCCCGATGGAGTTTTTACCGGCATACCGCGCGGCGGACCGGAATAACACATCCACCGATGGACGATGCCTGCTCACCAGAGGGCCTTCCTTGACCTCCACGTAATAGCGCGCTCCGCTCCGTTTGAGCAGCAGGTGGTAGTTCCCCGGGGCGATCAGCGCCCGGCCCCGCAGGACCGTATCGTTGTTCTCCGCCTCCTTTACCGATATCTGGCAGATCGTGTCAAGACGGGTCGCAAAGGCGCGGGTAAAGTGCTCGGGCATGTGCTGAACAATGACGATGCCCGGAGCGTCGAGAGGCATTGCCTGGAGAAAATCGGAAAGCGCTTCAGTGCCTCCCGTGGACGCGCCGACGACCACGACCTTTTCCGTTGTCTTGACCATGGCGTTCGACGCGGCTTTTTGCAGCATAACGTCCGCGGAGAGCTTGGGAACGATCTGGCGGGGAGACGGGGTGATATGCTTCACCGATACCTGGGCCGCGGCCTTGACCGCGTCGCAGATCCGGACCTTCGATTCTTCGAGAAAAACCTTGGTCCCGATCCGCGGCTTCAGGATGATCTCAACAGCGCCGTATTCCAGCGCTTTGAGCGCGGTTTCCGAGCCGGCGTCGGTCAGGCTCGAACAAATGACCACGGGAATGGGGTGCTGAGACATGAGCTTCTGGAGGAACGTAATGCCGTCCATGCGCGGCATTTCCACATCGAGCGTGATGACATCGGGCACCTCGTGCAGAATTTTCTCCGCGGCGATGTAGGGGTCGGAAGCCGTCGCCATGACCTCGATCTCACGGTCAGATGAGAGGATTTCCTCAAGGGTCTGGCGGACCACCGCGGAATCATCGACGATCAACACTCGTATTTTTTTCGCCATGGCGAGGCCCTCCTTGCCGGATTGATGCCGCTGCCGGAACTCTTCTTCCTTACTCGTCGAGAATTGATGCGTCCCTTTTTGTCAGACGTTTCATAAAAACTTCTCCCGTGTCGGTATAAAAAACGAGCTTTCGGCCTTGCATCCCCCCTACATCGGTTTTCAGGACGCTCAGGCCTTCACTGGCGAGGATCTGTTCCGCGGTTTGAATGTTCTGTTTTCCAACGGATACGATCCCGGGGATCTTGATCTTCCGGGAGAACATGTCCGACCCGCCGAAAACTTTGACCTCAAGTTCGCTGCGCTTGACCTTGTGCTTGTCGAAGAGCTTCAACATCTTCCGGATGGAGCAATCCACGTATTTGAACCCCTCTAAACAGCCGCCGTTGCAATGATTTCCGCCCTCGCACCGGGGCAGGAGGCCGTGGCAGATCCCTCCCCATCCCGTGCGGCGGCTGAACATCGTGACCGAGAGGCAGGACCCCAGAACGGTGATCACCATTGTCGGATGTTTGGTCAAATGCATTTCCCCCGCCTTGAGATACACCACGGGGAGCTCTCTTTTTAATGGGTTCAATATGTTTTCCTGTATATGGTGGAGGCTATCCGAACAAGGGGGAGGTCGAACCCGTGTATCGTCTCCGAGTGTCCCAAAAAGAGGTATCCGTTGGTTTTGATATACCGGCAAAAGCGGGCGAGCAGGTTCTGCTGCGTTTCCCGGTCAAAATAGATCATCACGTTGCGGCAAAAGATCGCGTCGAGCGAGCCTTCAATGAACTTATACCGCTCATCCATCAGGTTGAGCCGCTGGAACTGAATAAGCGAGCGAAGCGCGGGCGTGACCCGGACAAGCCCCTTGTCCCGGTCCTTGCTCCGCATGAAATATCTTTGTTTCAGCGCGTAAGGGATCACTGCTATCTGGCCTTCATCATAAATACCGACCTTGGCCTTGTCAAGGACCCGGGTCGAGATGTCGGTGGCCGTGATGAAAAACGGAAAGCCGGGATTGGCCGCGGCGAATTCACTCAGCACGATCGCCAGAGTATAGGGTTCCTCGCCCGAGGAGCAGCCCGCGCTCCAGACCTTGAACTGTTGTCCGTCATTCGGCCGGCGGTCCTGAGCAAATTCCGGAAGCACGGTTTCCGTAAGAAAGGAAAAATGGACAGGTTCGCGGAAAAAATCGGTTTTGTTCGTGGTCACGGCATCGATCATGAGCACGAGCTCACCCGCGCTTTCCGGGCTCTTGAACAGAAAATCGCAGTAATCGCGGAACGATGCGAGCCCCAGGGTCCTGAGCCTTTTCTGAAGCCGTGACTCAAGAAGGGTCTTTTTCCCCGGCGGCATCTTGATGCCGCAATGAGCGCTGATAAACTGGCTCAAGCGGTCGAACTCGCCCGGGCCCAGTACTTTGAGCGCATCGCTGAACTGCGGGCCGTTTTTCACAGCGCTCCCTGCCTGCGCCCGGCGCTTACGAGTGTGACCGCGAGGGCAGAGTATGTCTTCATTTCAGTTTCTTTCTATTCATAAAACTATTGACACTACCCGTCTCGGCCACCTTGAAGAACGCTATGGCGCTCTGGAGCTGTTCCGCCTGGGAAGAGAGCTCTTCCGCTGTTGAGGACATTTCCTCGGCCGCGCCCGCGTTCTGCTGGATCACCTGGTTGAGCTGCTGGATCGCCGAGTTGATCTGGTCCGATCCCGCGTTCTGCTCTTTCGAGGCCGCGCTGATCTCCTGCACCAGCTCGGCCGTCTTCTGGATGTCCGGCACCAGCTTGGCCAGCATGGCCCCGGCCTTCTCCGCAACCTCCACGCTCGTGGTCGAGAGCCTGCTGATCTCGCCCGCCGCGGTCTGGCTTCGCTCCGCCAGCTTCCTCACTTCCGATGCAACGACGGCGAAACCCTTCCCGTGTTCGCCGGCACGGGCCGCTTCGATCGCCGCGTTCAGAGCAAGAAGATTGGTCTGGCGCGCGATCTCCTCGATGATCGAGATCTTGGAAGCGATCTCTTTCATGGCGCTTACGGTTTCCGACACTGCCCTCCCGCTCTCCTGCGCGTCCGATGACGACTTGAGCGCGATCTTCTCGGTCTGCGACGCGTTGTCGGCATTCTGCTTGATCGTGGCGTTCATCTCTTCAACTGACGATGACGCTTCCTCGGCCGAGGCCGCCTGCTCCGTCGTGCCCTGGGACATCTGCTCCGCGCCCGAGGAAAGCTGCTGACTGCCCGAGGCCACGTTGTCCGACGAACCTTTCACGTCCGCAACCACCCTTTTAATCCGCTCGACCATGTTTTTCATGGACAAGAGCAGCTGACCGATCTCATCTCTACTTGTTACTTCCACAACAACCATTAAGTCTCCCTCTGCAAGTCTATTGGAGACCGTGACCGCTTCATTCAACGGACGGGTTATGCCGCGGATGATCCAGAGAGAAATGAAAAAGGCAAACGCGACCCCGCCGAGAATGCACAGAATCGTAAAAATTTTTGTGGATGCGTAGTTTTGCTGCGCGCTGGCAAAAGCCGTTGCCCCTTCTTTCTCCTGGATCTCTATCAGCGCCCCAAGAACACCATCCATCCGCGCCAGGAGCGGGTTTATCACATTGACCGTGTGTATGTTTGCTTCCTTGAAATTTCTGGCCTTCAGCAGGCTGATCGATTGCCCGATCCCTTCATTATAGAACTTCTCTTTCAGGGAGTCGAACTCATCGACCAGTTTTCGTTCTTCAGCTCCATGATTCAACGAGTGATACTCCCGCCAGATTTTCTCGATCTCCATCCTGTTTTTCTCGATTTTGTCCGTGTGCCTGGTAATGGGATGGTCCTTCTCGTGCAGGATGCTTTCCTCAAGCCTGGGATCATGATACGATGCAAGGAGCATATGCTTCACGCTGTCCATGAGCTTACTGTTTGCGTTCCCCAGGGCGATTGCCGGCAGCGTATTATCCTTAATAAATCGCTTCCACATGGTCGTTGGAAAGGCCCATTCCCCTCAGGCCGAGCGCCCCGATCACCATCATGATGAGCGCGGTGAATCCCGCGAGATACGTCAGCTTGGCGCCAATTTTCATGTTCTTGAGCACTGGTGTCCCCTTATCAAATTTATTCTTGCAAATATCCGCTGAAAATAAAAGCCAGCGTCCGCCTTGTTAATGTACAATGTTGACGCTATATTTCCAGCGGATAAGTACTTCCCTTCGTGAGGACACTCCGCGTCCTTCGGCCTTTCCGAAGTTTTTCTCTCCGGGGACTACGCTTGCATCTCACCTTCTGCCCCGGTCTGTCCGGACTGCACCATGGTCAGCTCGTCAGTGGAGAAGATCTTGTCGATGTCGAGCAGGATAATGAACTTGTTGTCCCGCTTTCCCATCCCCTTAATGAACGCTGTGTTCAGCCGCGTGCCGATCTTCGGCGCCGGCTCGATATGCTCGGGACCCAGGTCCATCACCTCCTGCACCGAATCGGCGAGCACCCCCAGGATCGTAGTTTCCTCGTCCACCGCCACCTCGACGATGATGATACAGGTGTTTACCGTCTTCTCGGTCCGCGTCATGCCGAACTTGAGCCGAAGATCCACCACCGGCACCACGCTGCCGCGAAGGTTGATGACCCCGCGCATGAACTCCGGCGTGCGCGGCACCTTGGTGACCGTGGTAAAATCGAGCACTTCCCGGACTTTCGAAATATCAAGCGCAAAGACCTCTTCGTCGAGCTTGAAGGTCAGGTACTGTGTCATTTCCATTGTAGCCATAGAAACCTCCTTGTTATGCAGGGATCGGGGGTCAGGGGTCGGGGTTCAGGAGATGCAGATGATCTATTTTGCCTGTACCCTATACCCTGTACCCTATACCCTGATTCTCAAAATTTTTCAAATTCCGTATCGCGCGAATCGGCGCTTCCCCGCGCTGGCTCGTGTTTCATGTTCAAAGCCACGCCTGCATGGGGGACCGCTGCTGCTCCGGGAATGGCCTTTTGCTTCGGTGCAAGATGGGCCACATTCAGTTTGTGCGACGCCGGAGCATGCCTCGTTGTTATCGCCCTTCTCGAGGCCCCTTCCGCGTCAGTCACTTTGAAGAACGCTATGGCACTCTGGAGCTGTTCGGCCTGGGAAGAAAGCTCCTCCGCCGTGGAGGACATTTCCTCGGCTGCGCCCGCGTTCTGCTGGATCACCTGGTTCAGCTGCTGGATCGCCGAGTTGATCTGGTCCGCGCCCGTGGTCTGCTCTTTCGAGGCCGCGCTGATTTCCTGCACCAGTTCGGCTGTCTTCTGGATGTCCGGCACCAGCTTGGCCAGCATGGCCCCGGCCTTCTCCGCAACTTCCACGCTCGTGGTCGAGAGTCTGCTGATCTCGCCCGCCGCGGTCTGGCTCCGCTCGGCCAGCTTCCGCACTTCCGAGGCCACGACTGCAAAACCTTTCCCATGTTCGCCGGCCCGTGCCGCTTCGATCGCCGCGTTCAAGGCAAGAAGATTGGTCTGGCGCGCGATCTCCTCGATGATCGATATTTTGGAAGCGATCTCTTTCATGGCGCTTACGGTTTCCGACACTGCCCTGCCGCTCTCCTGCGCGTCCGATGACGACTTAAGCGCGATCTTCTCGGTCTGCGACGCGTTGTCGGCGTTCTGCTTGATCGTGGCGTTCATCTCTTCAACCGACGACGACGCCTCTTCTGCCGAGGCCGCCTGCTCCGTCGTGCCCTGGGACATTTGCTCCGCGCCGGCGGAGAGCTGCTGGCTGCCCGAGGCCACGTTGTCCGACGAGCCTTTCACGTCCGAAACCACCTGCTTGAGCCGATCCACCATATTTTTCATTGCTGTCAGCAGCTGGCCGGTCTCATCAGTACTTTTTATCGCAATATCAATCGTAAGGTCCCCGTTTGCCAGCTTGTTCGAAACTCCAAGCGCCTCATTGATAGGAGTGGTAATGCTCCTGGTGATAAAGAGACTTACGATAATGCTGATAATCACCGCGATAGTTACGAGAGTAAGAAGAATGGTTACGACACCTTTGATAAATACCAGCATAGCCGCTTCAGATTCTACCATGCGTTTATTTGCCGCCTCGTCTACCGTATCAGCGCCTTTTTCCATCTTGTGGATCGATTCTTTGTATTCACCAATTGCAGCATTAGCTGCTTGAGGCGTTTTAATCTGGTCCAGGGAAATCTGGCCGTTGATCTTTTTAAAACCATTTTCGTAAGTTTGAAATTCACTTTTTATCTCTTTCAGATAATCCTTATCACTCTGCACATATATGATCTTTTCCAGTTCCGCCAGGTCCTTTTGGAGACGGTCCCGTGTCGCGTCCCACTGCTTCATATACCCTGCTTCTTTTTCCCGTGAACCTATATTGAGGAAAAGGTCCTTTTCGTATCGCCTGAGGGCGTTGATGTCACCGACCACGCCTGACGCGATCTCCGAAATCGCGACATCTCCATGAAGCAGCGTTATGCTCTTGTTTACGACCGACTGAATTCCCCAATAGCCCGCACCGCTGATCGCCAATACAATTAAAAGCACAATACCGAAACCCAATGCCAACCTCATCCCGATCTTCATGTTCTTTAACATATCAATCCTCCTTTTTCAGCAATCATTGTTGTATCTCATTTTAAAAGCTTCTCTACTTTATGTCTAAAATCTGGCAGTAATACCTGCAAGCACGGTGGAGTCCGGCTCCGCGTTGTTCAGGCCAGACTTCACACCGCAATCAATATCAAAGCTGTCCGTGACCGCATAGACGAGACCGCCAAGGATGAATGCGGGGTTTTTGTCCGTTGTGTCATCAGGGTTCTTTTCCGTTCCAACGTTCGCGACGACACGCATCTTTTCCGTTACCAGATATTCAGTGGCAAGAGACCCGTGCCAGATATTAACCTCGTCGTAGTTCTTGTTCTCATTCCGCACATAACCAAGGTTCACATGGAATAGCAGGGGTTTCAGCTCCTTTGTCGTGATGAAGAACAGGCTGTACGTCGCCTTCCCGGTTCCCAGTCCTTTTTTCTCATCTCCTGTCGGGAGCGTGATCCCCGGCTTGAGCGCGAAGCTGAATCCGTCCTTCTCCATGAAGCGCCATTTCGCCGCAAGAGACAGATCCGACAAGCCGCTTTCGGTGATCTTCAGAACACCGTCATCCTCCTCCGCTTTCACCCATGGAACTCCAATAACGAGATCAAGGTCATCGGTCCAGCCATAGGTCAATGAGACGCCTAAGGCCGTTTCCATGGTCTTCACCCCGTTGTTCCTGTCGCGTGATTGTTCTCCGTTCAATTCGAACTGATACTTCCCTTTGCCCTGCGTGCCCGTATCATCCGTTATGAGCGGATGGGCCGCGAACACCGGACTGCTTAATAACAGAATCACAGCGCCCGATATCAAGGTTCTCGTAATCATTCCATTCATCTCCATCCTGACAGCTGCTATTCATCGTACAAAACGAAATATGCTGTTTAGTATGCTCTCGCATCTTCACCCGCGGCCAGATGCGCTTCGCGCTGCTCCACCATGCGCACGAGTTTCGGAATATCCAGGATCAGCGCCACGGTGCCGTCTCCCATGATCGTGGCGCCCGAGATGCCTTCAACATCCTTGTAGAACCTGCCGAGGGATTTCAGAACGGTCTGGTGCTCGCCAATCACCGTGTCCACCACGAGCCCCACCCGCCGGCTGTCCACGTTCGTGATCACGATCTGCTCAAAGGCGGGCTGCGCTTCGGTGATGCCGAAGTAGTCCCGCAAACGGATATAGGGGACGATCTTGCCGCGCACATTCGCCATCTGCCTGCCATGCTCCTTTCCCGAGGATGCGGCCAGTTCGATGCATTCCTCGACCAGGGAAAGAGGGAAAATAAAATGCTCTCCCCCGGTCCGGGTCAGGAACCCGTCGATGATGGCGAGGGTAAGCGGCAGTTTGAGCGTGATCGTCGTGCCCTGGCCTTTTTTGCTGCTTATTTCGAGGGTGCCCCGGAGCGTGTCGATGGCCCGCTTGACCACGTCCATGCCGACCCCCCGGCCTGAAACGCCGGTGACCTTTTTTGCAGTTGAAAAACCGGGGGCCAGGATAAGCTCCCAGAGTTCCTGCTCCGAAAGCTGCGCATCGGCCGGAATCAGGCCCTTTTCAATCGCCTTGGCGCGGATCGAGTCTGCGTCAAGCCCCGCGCCGTCGTCGCTGACCTGGATCAGCACATGGGCGCCGGAATGGATCGCCGAGAGACGGACCGTGCCCTTCCTGGGTTTGCCGGCGGCCACGCGCTCGTCCGGGTGCTCGATACCGTGGTCGATGCTGTTTCTGATGATATGCACGAGCGGGTCGCCCAGTTTCTCGATCACGGTCTTGTCCAGCTCCGTCTCTGCGCCGTCCGTGGTCAGCTCGATCTCCTTGCCGAGTTCCGACGAAAGGTCGCGGACCAGGCGCTTGAATTTGCTGAAGGTCGTGCCGATGGGGAGCATGCGGATGTTCATGGTCGTGTCGCGAAGCGATGCGGTCAGGCGCTCAACCTCCTCGGCAATGGAAAGAAGCGCCGGTGCGTCGCTGGTAAGGGCCGTCTGGCTCAGGCGGGCCTGCACCGTCACGAGCTCGCCGACGAGATTTACCAGGCTGTCCAGCTTGTCCGTCGCCACCCGGATGCTCGACGCCGTATCCGTGCCCTGGCGCTGCTGCCGCAATTCCCGCACATGCTGCTGTTCCAGCAGGGCGGACTCGACCTGGGAGGGATGGACTATGCCGGACTCAATCAGCGACTCTCCAACGCGTTTTTTCGAGTCCAGCACTTTACTGAGGTCCTCGGCCGTCAGGTCTCCGCGTTCCACGAGGATGTCTCCCAGCCTCTTGTAGGCTTTCTCATCGTCAAGATAGCCCTCCTCGTCAATGACATCGATCTTCACCTCCGAGGTGTCCTTGACAAAAATGAACACATCCTGGATGGCGTTCATGCCGCGGGTCGTTGTCAGGATCACGTCCCAGTAGGTATAGCTCGCCAAAGGCTCGTAGTCTTCGAGATAGGGAACGGCCTCGGTCTGCGCCACGATCTTGCATGTGCCCAGGCCGTGCAGTTCGTTCAGCAGGCTGATGGGGTTCGTGCCCTGGACAAAGATATCCGCATTCGGACGGAAGCGTATGCGGTAGGTCTTTGAGCGCTGGGCAGCCTCTTTTGAAAACGCCTCCTGCTCCGGCGCGGGCGCCTTTTTTTCCGGCAGCGCGGCCTGGGGCATCAGGGCTTTAAACGACGCAAGGATTTCCCGCGCCCGCCCCTCGTCCGCCGCGCCGCCGAGATAGTAGGCGCTGAACATGGCTTTTATCTGGTCAAGGGCCGCGAGGGTCAGAGTGATGAGCCCAGAGGTCGCCGCCATCTTTCCGCTCCGCACCTTGTCGAAGATCGTTTCGATTTCGTGCGTGAACGCGGAGATGTCGTGGAACTCGCAGGCCCCTCCGGACCCCTTGATGGTATGCATGACGCGAAAGACCCGGCCGATCTGTTCCTTGTCCAGGGGGTCCTTCTCGAGCTCAAGCAGCGCGCTTTCAAGCTCGGCGATCAGATCATAGGCCTCTTCCCGGAAAGTCGCACGAAGTTCCTTGATGATGTTCTCGGAGGAATCATAATAGCCTTCCTGCTCTTTATCATCCATGATGCGCTCCTGTCAACGCCACCCAGAGACAACTCTTGTCGCAATCCAGCCTGCACCCGGTCACCCGGGAAAAACCGGCGGCTTCCACCGCGTCTTTGAGCGCCTTGGGCGGGCTTCCGCTGAAGAAAAGCTTTTTTGTAAAACGCGAGGCGCTCCGGTGGGCGGAGCAAAGCAGCTGCAGGCACGACAAATCCACGTTCTGCACCTTCTCCATGTCAAGAGCGACCTCGTCGGCATCCACAAGGGCTTTTATGAGAACACGCCTCAATTCTTCCGCCTGCGGCAGCGTAACATCGCCGTCGAGCGTGACAACGCCTTTATTGCCTGTGCGTGTGAAGATAACACTCATGACCGATCACCTCAATACTCTAAACGTCCATCGATGCGCTCAATTATATGCAATAATAATACCCTGGTTATGCATAACGGAAATTTCCAACATTATAATGAGTTACAATTTTGAGCACTAAATTTGCCGCCCGAAAACACTACACTGCCTGAATTGCGACAGGCAAATTTCGGCATGCTAATTGTACGACATGCAATGCTAAGCGGTCCAGCGCAGTCCTTTTGAACAAAGGTGAAGAGAATATTTGGCGACTGTCACAGAACCAGAGTGCAGATACGATTCGCCGATGCTGTTTACTATACAAATTTTTTTATCACATCCAGTAGCTGGGCCGGAGAAAACGGTTTCACGATCCATCCGCTTGCGCCTGCCTGCTTTCCCTCCTGCTTCTTTTCCGCCTGCGCTTCCGTTGTCAGCATGATGATCGGGACAAATTTATGGGCAGGCGTACTTCTGAGCTTTTTGATGAGCTCGATGCCGTCCATCTCGGGCATATTCAGGTCGGTGATGACGATGTCCACCCCAGCATCGCCCAGTTTCTCGATCGCATCCCTGCCGTTTTCAGCAGCGAGCACCGAATGTCCGGCGCTCTGGATGGTACTCGCTATCAGCTGTCGCATGGATGCCGAGTCATCTACAACAAGGAACGTCTTTGCCATTCCGCCGCCTCCCCCAGAAATAAATCTCAAGTCTCAAAAATCAAATGGTGCTCATGCTTTAGAGTTTTAGTCATAGAATGTGGAGCATCTTTGTCATTTTCCATGCCACCGCGACCGGCGCCCTCGGCCGGAAAGACACAAATCAAACATAGCAGAACATCCTTGACCTGTCAAACCGATGACATTCATATCCATGAGGGCAATCACTACCTTTTTGATTGGGAGTTGAGCGAGGAGGAGAGAGCCGAAATTACAAAAAGCTTCAGAAAGAAGACTTTGCCGAGAGAAAGAATGCGGAATGAATCAAAGCGTTTCTATTTCATCCTTGCAAGCCCGGTGCGTAAGGTCCCTTTGGAGCAGCTTCGAGCGCCGTTGTCACGACCCGTTTCAACTCAGTCAGCCTGAACGGTTTTTCCATAAATTCCGCGACCCCAAGGTTGACTAACTTCAAATACACGTCGATCCTCAGCTCCGCTGAGCACATGATCACGGGTACCCGCGGAACACTCTGCTTCAACTGTTCAATGAACTCCAAGCCGTTCATGCCCGGCATGCGATAATCGGTTATGATCAAGTCCGCGTTCAGTCCTTTATGGATGGCGAGGAGCGCTGATTGGCCGTCAGGGCAGCTGATGACCGAATACCCTGCGTCACCCAGGAGATCCACATAACACTTACGCAGGGTAGGGTTGTCGTCCGCTATAAGTATGGTCTTCTTCAAATTGCCTCCGCTGTTTAACATTGTGTCAATCGATCGGGAGCGTTTTCTGCATAATCCATTATCATACGGATAGCAAGACCATTGCCATAATACAACCGATTGATTCTATTGGTATTAACTCCAGCCACGACAATTCGCATTAGGCATCGCGCCCTAAACTTCGACAAAATGCCCGACCGATACAATCGTTTCGCATGCTGAAATGAAGTTGTCTTTCAGTTCGTGGTTGTATAATTACAGAGAGACTGGGAGGGGCTCCCTTCCCCGGCCTGCGTTTTTGAAAACAGATCGGTCGAGGAAGTGAGTTTGGGGGCAAAAAAACCTGGGGGCGTTCGTTAATCTCAATGAATATCGGCAATCAACAGCTTTACTCGAGCACAATATCAGCGACTATGAAATGAAACAACGGAGTTTTTAACAATTGTGTCCTTGCAGCCGATCAATTACGTTATTCAACCGTGAGCAAGCGGCTTTCCTCTCAACTCGACTTTTGAGTGTCCTCGCCCCGGGCCTCGCACGCTGTATGGCGGATGACCTTTCCCTTGACCATATACACGACCATTTCCGCGATGTTCGTCGCGTGGTCCGCAATGCGCTCCAAATACTTTGTAATATAGGTCAGGCGTACGGCACGTGAGATGTTCTTGGGATCTTTGAGCATATACACAAGAAGTTCATTGAATATCTGATGATTGAGGTTGTCGACAAAGTCATCGGCCGCGCACACGCTCAAGGCGAGGTCGGAATCCCTGGCCACAAAAGCGTCAAGACTGTCCTTGAGCATTTTCTGGGCCGCCTCGGCCATGCGCGGGATATCAATATAGGGTTTGAGCGGCGGCTCGTCGTTCAGCTCCATCGTGCGCTCGCAGATGTCCACGGCCAGATCGCCCATTCGTTCGAGGTCGGTGATGATCTTGATGGCGGTCGTAATGAACCTGAGATTACTGCCCGTAGGCTGCCAGATGGCGAGGAACCGGATGCTCTCCTCCTCGATCTCGACGTCGAAATTGTTGACGATGGCGTCGCCGTCAATGACCTCGATCGCCAGGTTCCGGTCACGCTCCACCAATGCTTTGATGGATTTCCTGATGGACTCTTCGACAAAGCCGCCCATTTTGAGCACCCTTTCCTTGAGTGCTTCGATGTCCTGTTCTTTCTGTCTGACCATGGTTTATCCCCTTTTTCATTGCGGATTGCGAATTTCGGATTGCGGATTGAAAAGCGAAATATCAAATGCTCGCGTGTGAACACGGAATGCAGATAGCGAATTAAATGGCAAAGGTCTTGTGGTTTTATTCCGCAATCCGAAATCCGCAATAGCCTCACCCAAATCTTCCGGTGATATAATCGTCGGTTTGCTTATTATCAGGATTCGTGAAGATCTTCTCCGTTGTGCCGTATTCAATGAGCTCGCCCATGTAAAGAAACCCCGTCATGTCTGATACGCGTGCCGCCTGCTGCATGTTGTGGGTAACGATGATGATCGTAACGTCCTTTTTCAGGGTCACGACAAGCTCCTCGATCTTGGCAGTTGAAATGGGGTCCAGCGCCGAGGTGGGCTCGTCAAAGAGAAGGACTTCGGGCTCTACCGCCAAAGCCCGGGCAATGACAAGACGCTGCTGCTGTCCTCCTGATAGCTCATATGCGCTTGCATTCAGTTTGTCCCGAACTTCCGCCCAAAGTGCCGCATGCTTCAATGCCTCTTCGATCCGTCCCACAAGCTCCGACTTGTTTCTGATTCCCTTCAATCTGAGGCCGTAGGCGATGTTTTCCGCTATGCTCATGGGGAAAGGCGTCGGTTTCTGGAACACCATGCCGATGCGGCTTCTCAGATTGATAAGGTCGAGGTCCTTCGCCAGAATATTTTTGTCCTGAAAAAGGATCTCTCCTTCATACCGGTGTTTCGGATAAAGGTCGTGCATCCGGTTAAAACACCTGAGCAGCGTGGTCTTGCCGCAGCCGGACGGACCGATCAAGGCGGTAACCTTGTTCTTGAAAACCGGCAGCGATATGTTTTGCAGCGCATGGACGTCGCCGTTGTAGAAAAAATCAAGGTTTTTGACCTCGATTTCGGTCGTTGGTGTCACCGTTTATACCTCCACTTTAATATGAGCCGTCCGGCAATGGTAAGCATGAGAATGAAAAGAGTTATGACCAGGGCCGCACCCCAAGCCTGGGAATGCCAGTTTGAATAGGGTCCCATGGCGTACTGAAAGATGGTGACCGTTAGCGATGCGATCGGCCGGTTCATATCTGTAGAGAAAAAATTGTTGTTGAATGATGTAAACAGGAGGGGCGCTGTTTCTCCCGCGACACGGGCGATGGACAACAAAATGCCGGTCAGGATGCCCGTGGCCGCGCCTCGGTACACGATCTGGATAATCACCTTGTAACGCGGGGCGCCGAGCGCAAATGCCGCTTCACGCAGCGTCCAGGGCACCAGGGACAGCATGTCCTCCGTTGTCCGGAGGACCACCGGGACCATGATGATCGAAAGCGCGATCGCCCCGGCCCAGCCGCTGAAATGGTGGAGCGGCCTGACAAGAATAGCATAGACGAAAGCGCCGATAACAATGGACGGAACGCTGACCATGATGTCGGAAATAATGCTGATGATCCGAGCAACGACTTTTTCCCGTGCATACTCAGCCAGGAACGTCCCGCCCAGAACACCGATGGGGACCCCGATCAGGGTGGCGGCCAGGGTGATCATCAACTGCCCCACTAAAGCGTTTCTGAGCCCTCCGCCTTCAACGCCCGCGGGCGCGGGATCATTGAAGAACAGGCTGATATGAAGCGCACCCAAACCATGAATGATAACGTCGCCCAGAATATAGACCAGCCAGAAAAGACCGATTGCGGCGGCCAGTCCGCTCAAACCCAGGGCGATAAGGCTTTCGTGTTTTCGTTTTTGCTCTATGGTCATCTCGAATACTTCCTCTCCGCCTTCAGCAGAAAGAACTTGGAGATCGCCAGAATGATGAAGCTCATCACGAACAACACGAGCGCCAGGTAATAGAGCGAAGAAAGATAGATCGCGCTGTCCGCTTCCGTGAATTCGTTCGCCAGGCTTACCGTAATGGTGGACGCGGCGTCCAGAAGCGATGTGGCGATCTTATGATTGTTCCCGAGCACGAAGGCCACTGCCATGGTCTCGCCCAGAGCCCGGCCCAGGGACAAGGCGACCCCGCCGAACACACCCAATTTGGAGTACGGCAGCACCACGTTTTTGACTACTTCCCACTTCGTCGCGCCGATGGCATAGGCCGACTCCTTGACCACTGAGGGTGTCAGGTTGAATGAATCTCGGGCAATGCTTGCCGTAAACGGAATTACCATGATGGCGAGAATAACGCTCGCCGTCAGCAGGTCTATACCCATGGGAGTGCCCTTGAACAGTATGCCGACGAGGGGCAGCGTTCCGATGGTGTTCTGGAGCGCAGGCTCAACGTACTTCGACATGATGGGCGCTAGGGTGAACAGGCCCCACATGCCGTAGATAATGCTCGGGATAGCGGCCAGCAGTTCTATAGCGACGCCGATGGGGGCTTTCAGAAAATTCGGGGCAATTTCCGTCACGAAGATCGCAATACCGATGGCGGTGGGAATGGCGAAAAGCAGGGCGAGGCCGGTCGTGAGGAAGGTGCCGTAAATGGTGGTGGCCGCGCCGAACATTCCGGTCACGGGGTTCCACGCAGTCGAGGTCAAAAAGTCGATCACCCCGAACTTCCCTATTGCGAGAGAAGACTCCTTCAAAAGCACTGCGATGATGCCGATGATCAGAATAATGACGGTAAAGGACGCAACCGCGGTAAGGGAGTAAAAGAGCAACTCAGGAATATTTCTTTGGGGAGATATGGCCAATGCATGGACCTTTCCGCGTCATCGCTCGGTGAAACAAAATGAAACGGGTTAGGTACCGGCAGTCTCTATACCTGACCCGCATATTTCAATAAGCCTTTATTACTTGTTCGTGCTTATTGTAGACCATTCGCTTTCCAGTAACCTTCTACTTTTGTTTTAAGCGATTTTGGGAGCGGCACGTAGATGAGTTCCTTCGCTTTTGCGTCTCCGTTCTTGAACGCCCAGTCAAAAAACTTGACGACCCTCACGTTGGAATCTTTTTTCTCTTTGCCGAGAAGGATGAACGTTGCTCCTGCGATCGGCCAGGACTTTTTGCCCGGCGCGTCGTTCAGCCAGAGATAGAAATCCTTCTTCGGATCGAAGTTCGCTGTTGCGGCCGCGTCCTCAAAGCTTTCAAAGCTCGGCTCCACGAACGTGCCGGCATGGTTCTTCAGGACCGTATGGGTGAGGTTGTTCTGCTTGGCATAGGCGAATTCCACGTACCCGATCGAGTTCGCCTGCTGCTGCACATAGTTGGCAACTCCCTCGTTTCCCTTGCCGCCGATGCCGGCCGGCCAGCTCACGGAAGTGCCGGCGCCGACCTTTTCCTTCCAGGCCGGACAAACGCCGCTCAAATAATCCGTAAAGATGGCGGTCGTGCCCGAGCCATCGGAGCGGTGGACCACGGTGATCTCCTTGGCCGGAAGATTCAGCTTGGGATTCAAGCCCTTGATCTTCGGATCGTTCCAGTTTTTGATCTCGCCCAGGTAGATCCTGCACAGAGATTCCGAATCAAGCCGTAATGCTCCGGCCTTGACGCCTGTAATATTCACCACCGGCACAACGCCGCCGATCACGGCCGGGAACTGGAGCAGGTTGTCCTTGGCAAGCTCTTCCGGCTTGAGCGGCTTGTCCGAAGCGCCGAAGTCAACCGTCCGCTCGGTGATCTGCTTGATGCCGCCGCCGGAGCCGATGGACTGGTAGTTCAGCTTCAAGCCTGTTATCTTGTTGTATTCATTGGCCCATGCCGAATAAACGGGATACGGGAACGTGGCGCCCGCGCCATTCAGCATTTCTTCCGCCTGCGCCTGGCTGAATGACAGCATTCCGATCAAAAATACGGTGATTGCTAAAATATGCTTCATATTTTTCTCCTTATTCATTTTTTTGTTGGTATGTTATACCGTGGAATTGTTACAAGAGTATGACGGGTTGATTAAGTTTGCGTTAAACAAATTAAAAACACTATTCCCCTGGTGCTTTTAATTATACCGCAGGAAAATGAATGACGCGTTGGAGGGCTCGTTTGCGGCGAAAATCAGGGCGGGACAGGAATCGACGTTCTTATGTCAGAAAGAAAGCAATGCTCATGGCACAAAATGCACCGGCCATCCGGCGATGATCTAAGTTGCTATACCCATTTATTCGCCGCTGCGAATGCGAACTTTGTTTTCTTCGACAATCCACAGATGATGTTTGAGGGGCTCTCGTTCAAGCAGGGGGGTGATGTGACGAATGATGTTCATAATATGCGGTTTGGACTGGTTCGCTACCCTGAGGACAATGATACCGTCGTTCTCTTGCGGGGGATAGGTCCTGATATCTGAGAAATCCAGGTCCAGCGTTATTAAGACCCGGTGTTCGTCACGGCATACGTCGAGCAGGGCGGGGTCTTCCGAGCCTTGAAGGCGCTGATCAACGACCGTCTTCGCGTCATGACCGCTTTGAATGAGCAACTCGGAGATCTCGACAGGAAGGTTTTCATCTATCTTGAAAAGCATGGCGTTTATGCGTGCATCGATATCAGGCGCTCACGGCTAAGCTCCGCGGCATATGCCATGGCAGCCTTGATATCTTCGGATGTTAACGAGGGATAGCTCTTGAGGATCTCCTGCTCGATTATCCCGTCCGCCAGGTTATCCAGAATAACCGAAACCATGACGCGAGTTCCCTTTATGCAGGCTTTCCCGTGGCAAATCATCGGGTCAACGATTACTCTCTGTTTCCAGTCCATAAATGCCTCCTCGATCCGCTGAACACAACTGCTGACGTCTGTTTGATTAATTATAGTGTTCCTACAGCTTTTTTCAAGGTGTTTTTTGCGACTTCAAATTAAATTATGCACCGTAAGAACCAACGTCCCCTGTTTTGACAAGACGCGACCCTATGGGTTCCCGTGCCGGGCAAGGATAGCCTGGAACTGTTCGGTGTCGATCGCGCCGGATTCGAAATGCAACGCAAGAACCAACATCCCGAAAATGGCTTACTTGAGGATGTGTTCCATCAGTCGTTCAGCCAGAGAATGTTGTTCTCTATTTCGTCCACAGGGAGACGGGAAAGGAGCTTCAACAAGCGTTTTACGATGATTCCGACGGGCAATTGTTTGGAAAGGAGAATGCCGCTATGATGACGATTGGTGGAAACGAACTCGTCGTGGAGTTTGACAAAATCGGCGACATTGAAGGTAAACAAAACCCGCTTCTGCAATGATGCGTAACGGAGTTGATCCAGATCGGAGGCGGCTTTTCTCTCAGCATCCCTTACGGTGGTGACATCGTAGCCCCGCAAGCGGACTGCCGCCGCAATCGCTTCGGGAACATTTTCATCAAAATAGAGTTTCACATGCATCATCAGCTCGCAACAGCATGTTGTGCCATCTCGTTCTCAGCCATATCTTTTTCTATCTCTTTCCGGTTGTCGTAGTAATAGGAAAAAGCATCATGCACTTGTGCAGGCTTGAGCTGGGGGAACTCTCGCATGACGTCTTCTACGGTCATACCCTGCTTGTACCACGAGATCAGAGACCACACCGGTATTCTGGTGCCGCGCACGATGCTTCTGCCGCCGCAAATGCCTTTTTTACTCGTAACATACGGGTGTACTGATAGTTTTCTTGCCGTAAGATTCATAATAAACGCACCTCCTCGAACCATCCAATGTTCTTCAAAACTTTCACATTATATTACAATCACCGCCCTATCAAGTCAAGGTGAAGAAACATCAAAGCGATCGTCTCCAATCCGTCAAACACCACTTACCCGCCCACACGCTCAAATGACATCTTGATATATTCACGCGAGGACTCGGCTTCTTCCGGCGTTCTGATGGACAATTCAAAATCGCCGGTCCCGTAGTGACCGATCTCCCGGACATCCCGCGCGTATGTCGGCATGTTTTTCACTTCTGAAGCATCCAACTTCAGGTACAAAATGACCTTGTTCTTCTTTACTTCCATGCACACGAAATTTTGGGAAACCTTATAGGCAACATAGAACTTTTTAGGCGACTCCTCCACGGCCTCGTCCAGGCTCATAATATAGTCGCGAAGATCGAGGACAATCTCTTTAACGCTGCCATCCGCCCCGTTGATATGCGCGTCGAAAGTATATGAGCCGGTTGCTCTCGTCATAGCGGCCTTTTTCCCCGCAGCCACCATTACCGGATTCTTGCCGTCTGCGATAGCGGAGACATCACCGGTCAAAGCCGTGCTCCTGCGAAAAATCTCGTCAAGGTAGAACGATCCGCTTTCAAACAGCCGGTATTGCCATAACTCGATATTCGCGCCCATCATCTGGACGGCATGAAGATCGAACTTCTTATAGCCCGGAGCGATGCAAATCACCCGGATATCACTCCAATCAATCTCGGTGTTCTCGCCAAGCTTCTTATTCGCCGCAACCTGATAATCGCCGCGATGGTCCTTGATCCAGGAAAGGTAATAGAGGCTCTGGTTTATCAGTTCGGAGGATTCTACTTTCTTATATTCGATGATAACGGGGTTATTGTCTTCCGACAATGCCAGCGTGTCGATCCTTCCAGCGTGTTCAGACCCGGTTGAAAATTCAGACGCAATGAACCTACAGTTAAAAACCGTTTCGAGGTTCTTTTCTATGAGAGCTTGAATTTCTTTTTCCTGGTTGAAATTCGTCGGCCTGGTCAGCGACAACTTTGCGCCATTTATTTGAAACAGCGGCATGTTCTTATCCTCCGTAGATCCTTCAAATTCGCTGGATGTGTACCAACCCGCTGGCTTTTAGCCTCGCATCTCGCCATGTAACGTAGCATCAACGGCTCACTCCTGGCTGCGTTTCTTTTTACTGCCGCGCAAAGCTTTTTTCTCACTGGTCTTAAGCTTTTTGATACTGTCCGCCGATGGCAGGTTTTCAGGCATTGTACCGCCCAACTCTTGAATGGTCCGGCGGACTTTGGCACCTACTTCATGATGCGTTTTGTTCGCTTTATCTTTCCCGACGATTTTGTCACGCCGAATTTTTTCCTCAGTCTGTGTAGCGCGAAACAGATTTGCCGCCAGCTCGGTGCTGCCCATGTGGTCAAGAATCTGCTGCCCCTTCTTCAGCCCTTTGCGGACGTGAATGTCCCCCGCCATCAAGCCGCCGTAAAGTCCGGCATATCCGTGGTTCTGGAAAATAGCGTAATCACGCGGCTTAATTACTCCCGCGCCACGGGCCGCATCAGCCAGTTGCGTGTTGTGCTTCTTCATTTCGTTGCGCAAAAGCAAACGGCGTTCGGCCTCCACTTCCTCGTCGCTCACTTCTTGCCGCCGCGTCTGGACAGCGAAGTAGGTTTGGCCTACCGCCACGATTTCCTTGGCAGGGTCGGCGTTCTGGATAACCAGATAACAGGCATAGCGCGACATCATCACCGTGCGCACCGCCCGCTGTCCGCCTTTGCCGATCTCGATCATTTCGGTGATTTCAACGAAATGATCCTCGACGCGCTGGCCGCTGTTAAAACACGCGGTGCGCGCTTTTTCGATAACCGCCTCGAAGTTCCGGTAATCCGTATATCCAAGTACCTGGGCGAAATCCCGGCTCGACCAGAATTCGCTGCCTGTCGGATTCGTCCGTCGGATGCGTTCAAATGGAGTAATGGCGGTAGTCGGATTTTCTTCGTTCATAAGTGCTCCTTTTTCACGCTTCAATATGCAAAGGGAAAAAGCCACGATCTACGCGTCCCGCATGTGCAAAGTGCAACAATATAGACCTGGCCCCGAGAATTTGTTATTAACAATTGTACCGCGAAATGATATGCACCGTAAGAACCAACGTCCCGAAAGTTGCGCGTTGCTGGCTCCTGGAATTAGCCTTGCCTGCCTTGTTGTCGAGTTACGCCACGCTCTACCCGACCTACCCGCCTTTTACAATTTGTTCATTTTTGATACTTTTGAAATAAGACTAATTAAACGTTTATCAATATCTTCTCCCGATGCGCCAGCGATAGCAAATAATAACATAACATGCTTCATTATTTCCTTATCTAATCCGATGAATTTATCAGAAATATCGTTTAAACCTCGAATTATATTACCTGAATCCTGCACCTTGACGAAGTAAAAAAGATAAAACCATACGGGCTACACTGATATAATGCGGTTATCTCTCAAACAACCCATTGTGCCAGGAGGTAACCCATACGGTTAAAC